>Ga0187777_10000243_pt1 | contig 41358 bp, 36 predicted proteins | sample 1015_Q2_SP5_10_M_FD_132416 | JGI IMG/M metagenome (GOLD analysis project Ga0187777, IMG submission 132416) | Tropical peat soil microbial communities from peatlands in Department of Meta, Colombia - 1015_Q2_SP5_10_MG | ecosystem: Environmental > Terrestrial > Soil > Wetlands > Peat | place... | reverse complement strand
TATTATTCTTTATCGTATCGTTAAAGAGGATCGTCTGCTGCGTCACGATGGCCGTACAGGCCCTCAATGACTCAATAGTTGCATTCCGGATATCCTGTCCTTCGATGAAAATTGCCCCTTCGGTAACATCGTAGAATCTGGGAATAAGATTCACCAGCGTGGTCTTGCCACCCCCGCTCTTGCCGACGATGGCGATCGTCTCGCCGGCGCGCACCGTCAGATCGATGCCCTTGAGCACGTAATCTTTTTCATATTTAAATGACAGATTTCTGAACTCAATGGTCTTGAAATCGCGTGGCACCGAGACCGCGTCTTTTTTATTCTTGATCTCAGGTTCTGTGTCGAGTACATCAAAAATGCGCTTTGCTGCAGCAATGCCGTCTTGAACGACGTTATTGATGCCGTTCATATCCTTGAGCGGTCGATAGAAGAACACCAACGCCCCGAGGAACGAGAAAAAGTCTCCTACCGTCATGACATTCCACTTAAGTATCGCATACAGCGCATAAAGGATGACAAACGCCGTTCCGATCATGGAGATAGCCTCCATAATGGGATGCGAGAGTGCGCTGGTCTTTATGGACCGCATGAGGGAGTTGAACAGCCCCTTGTTTCGGGACGCGAACCTCCTGCTTTCGTACTCCTCCATGCCGAATGCCTTCACGATCCGGATGCCGGCGATGGTTTCGTGCAGGTGCATCGTGAGATCGCCGATCTGTTCCTGCATCTGCGTGCTCGTTCTTCTGAACCGCCTGCTGAATCTCGAGAAGGCAAAGCCGGCGAATGGCAGGACAATGACGGAAAAGGCAGCAAGCTTCCAGTTGAGATAAAAAATGTACCCCGTCAGGACAACCATGGTAAGGACGCCTTGCACAAGGCTCGACGGGGCCCTGGTCAATGCACCTTGCACGAGGTTGACGTCATTGATGATCCGCGATATGATGACGCCGGTAGGGGTCCGCGTAAAATAGGAAAACGAGAGGGTCTGTATGTGGGAATAGAGCTGGTCCCTTATATCGTTCACGACCTTCTGTCCCACATACCCCATGAAATAATCGCGGGCGTACCAGGTACCCCCCTTCAGGATGCTGACGACAATAAGCGCCGGAGGCACCAGGAGCCCGAGCCTCATATCCTTGCCCATGATGACCTTGTCCAGAATCGGCTTTATGAGGTATGTCTGCAGTGCGATCATGCCGCTGGTGAGCAACATGAAAAACGCCGCCCAGACAAGCCGCATTCGGTAGGGCTTAAGAAAGATTAATAATCTTTTATAGATTTCCATGATTTCTTATGCAGAGTTCTCAAGCAACGACAAGACAACGGCAGCTGCCCTTGCGGAAGCGCCGGCATCGCCCAGTTGAACCCGTACCGCGGCAAGACCGTCAGTTATCTTTTTATAATAGATGGGGTCGCGAAGCATCTTCGAAATGGCGATGGCCATGTTCTGCGGCGTCGCGTCCTTCTGTATCAGCTCCGGGACGAGTCGTTTCCCCGCTACGATGTTCACAAGCCCAACATGATCCACGTCGATAATCAGTCTGCCTATGAAGTACGACACCTTCGATATGCGATAAACGATCGCCATGGGCACTCCCATAAGCCCTGTTTCGAGCGTAGCGGTGCCGGACGTAACGATGGCAGCGTCCGATGCCCTCAGGGCATCGTATACCCCTCCATCGACAATCTTTACCGGAACACCGCTCCCCTCGACGTGCTGCCGGATGAAATCCATCGTGAGCGTAGGTGCCACCGGGAGAACGAATTGCAGATCCCGGAACATGGCATCCAGCTCCCGCGCGGCTTGAAGCATATCCGGCAGGAGATGCGTTATCTCTTTTTTCCTGCTCCCCGGCAAGAGGGCGATCGTGCGCCGCGCATGATCAAGTCCGAGGTGTTTTTTTGCCTCGACCTTCGTATATTCTGATTTTACAACATCCGTGAGCGGATGGCCGACAAACCGCACATCGACACCGGCTGACTTATAGAGTTCAACTTCGAACGGAAAGACGACGACAACGGCCTTGACGATCTCCGCTATCTTCTTTATCCTTCCCTTGCGCCATGCCCAAACCTGGGGGCTGATGTAATACAAGACGGGTATACCTAGTTTATTCGCGGCCTTCCCGAGCATGATGTTGAAATCCGGAAAGTCGATCAGCACTAAAAGGTCAGGCCGTTCTACTTTTAGAAACCGCTTGAGTCTCGTGTACACTCGATAAATGGCGCCAAGGTGCGTCAGAACTTCGGTGCCGCCCACAACCGATATCTCTGAAGCGTCTGCCAGCATCTGTACGCCGGCTTCGCGCATTCTCTTGCTCCCCACGCCGAAAAAGGCCAGCGAAGGGCTCTCCTTTTTCAATTCACGGACCAGATTGGCGCCATGCAGGTCGCCGGAAGCTTCTCCGGAGATGATCAAAATCTTTTTCATGGATCACCGGCAGACGATCATGCCATCGCCTTTTTTACCGCGTCGGCGACGCTTTTGATCTGTTCTTCGTTAAGTTCCGGATACATGGGCAATGACAGCACTTCATCCGCTGCACGTTCCGTTACTGGCAGGCTTCCCGGCTTCATGTTGAGGCATCTATAGGCTGCCTGCAGGTGCAGGGGCACCGGATAATAAATCATGTTTGAAACTTTCGCGGCATCGAGCGCTTTTTTAACTTTGTCCCTGTCGTTGATCCTGATCGTGTATTGATGATAAACGTGTTTCGCCCCCCTCATCTCGGATGGCGTCTGAATGCCGGGGGCGAGAAAATATTTGTTGTAAAGCATGGCATTGACCCGCCGCTTGACGTTGTAATCGTCGATATGTTTGAGTTTCACCCTGAGTATTGCCGCCTGCACCTCGTCCAGCCTGCTGTTGAACCCTATTTCATCGTGATAATAACGCTTTCGGCTGCCGTGGTTCCTGAGGCTGAGCACGCGCTCGGCCAGCTCAGCGTCATCGGTGATCACCATGCCGCCATCGCCGTACGCGCCAAGATTCTTGCTCGGGAAGAAGCTGAAACACCCCATGTCTCCGAATGTTCCGGCCTTCCGGCCTCTGAATTCCGCGCCAAAGGACTGCGCGCAGTCTTCTATCACCCGGATGCCGTGCTTTTTCGCTATTTGCATCAGTGCATCCATCTCCACTGGCTGTCCATAGAGGTGAACGGGGAGAATGGCCTTGGTCTTCCTGGTGATTGCGGCTTCTACCTTGGCAATATCCATATTGAATGTATCGGACCTGATGTCCACGAAGATCGGAACGGCGCCGATATAGGAAACCGCTTCGGCCGTTGCGATGAAAGTAAACGGCGTGGTGATGACCTCGTCTCCCCGCTTGATGCCCGCAGCAAGCAATGCCAGATGGAGAGCATCCGTACCAGATGCCAAGGCCACGGCATGTTTCACACCATGGTATGCGGCAACTTCTTCTTCGAACCCCTTCCCCTGGGGGCCGAGAATAAAATGGGTGCTTTTGATCACGCTCAGGACTGCGCTGTTGATCTCATCTTTGATGGACTCGTACTGTATCTTCAGGTCAACCATGGGCACTGACATGATAAAAAACTCCTCTCTACGCTGCCGGTACGAAATCGGTGATTCCTTTTTGAATGTTCTCCGTGATCTTTTGCGCCAGGGCAAGCGCTCTTCTGCCCTCGCCGCCTGAGACCAAGGGAGGCGCTCCTGTCTGGACGCTCATCACGAATGAGCGCACTTCCTCTCCGAGCGTATCCCTCCTGCCAATTGAGATGTCTCTCGTGAGCAATTCAGGAGTTGTATCTCCTCCCTTGTGCGCTACGACAGCCTTCTGCGACTGGTAATCGGACGTATACACGGCCCCGCCGTCGAAAACCCGAAGCAGGCGTTTTTTTTCATCAGATACTCTGCTGGCGGTCACATCGGCGACGCATCCGCTGCGGAATACGATCCTTGCCGAAGCTGAGTCGATTTCCTGCGTAATAACCGACGCTCCCGCTGCGCTCACCCGGTATGGTTCAGAGCCTGCCAGGTCCATGACAATATCGAGGTCGTGGATCATCAGGTCCAGAATGACGTTCACATCGGTGCACCGTATGGTGAACGGCGCCGACCGTTCGGCTGACATATATCGTGGCGCTTTCAGAAGAGCCTTGACCGCAGTGACGGCTGGATTGAATCTCTCCAGATGTCCCACTTGGAGGACCAGTTTTTTCCCGGTTGCAAGTTCGATGAGTTCATCCGCCTGTTCGAGGGTTGCGGTTATGGGCTTCTCAAGCAGGACATGAATGCCCTTTTTCAGGAACTGCTTCGCGATTCGGTGGTGGAGCACCGTAGGCACGACTACGCTCACAGCGTCCACTTGCCCCAGCAAGTGCAAAGGGTCGGGAAAAGCACGCGTGTTCAGCTTTTCTGCAATCTGCGAGGCGCGTACAGTGTCTGTGTCGGCAATTCCTACCAGGTCCGTATCGGGTATGGCTGCATACTTTTCAGCATGAAACTGGCCTAGATACCCAACACCTATGACGCCGACCCTGACTTTTTTCATTTTAAATCCTGCGGATTCTGTAGTGCCACAATTGCAATGCCTGCCCGGTCGGCTTCCCGAACAACTGTTTCCCGCTCGATTATGATGGTCTTGCCTGCCTCCACTGCGAGACATGACGCCTTCACCTGTTCCATGGTGTCTATCGTCTGCGGACCCATTGCGGGGAGATCGAACCGGAGATCTTGGTGCGGCTTGCATACTTTCACGATGACCGCGCCCTGCCCGCAGAGACGCCCTCCCCGGCGTATGGCCTCGTCTGTGCCTTCGATGGCTTCCACCGCAAGCACAGCCTGGTCCTTGACTACCACCGTCTGGCCAATATCGAGCCTGCCGATCTCTTTCGCCATCTGCCAGCCGAACTCGATGTCCTGTCTCTCCTCTTTTGACGGTTTCCGCTTTGTCAAAATTCCCTGCGGCGCCAGGATGCTTTCCAGGTAGAGTGTCGATTCGCGGACGGTGATACCGTCAGACTCTAGTTCTCTTGCCACGGCGCGGAGGAGCGAATCGTCCTTCCTGTGGAGGGTCTTCGCAAGCATGGTCATGCCGCGCAGGTCAGGAATGCCGCCGAACAGCCGTGTCTTCCTGATGCCGCCCGCCATCAGGACGTCCGTCACCCCTTGTTCCTTGAAGATCTTGATGAGCTTCCCTAGTTGACCCACCTTGATCCAGAAGATGGCGTCTACATCATGGGCAAGTTCCGGGAGGGTCTCCCCTTCATGCGCTACGGCAATGACCTGCATGCCTTTCTGTTTTGCCGCGCGGGCGAATGCAATCGGGAACTGTCCGTTGCCTGCTATTAAACCTATTTTGTTCATCGTTTCCGTCGTACAGGCCGTTGATCTCCGGTCTTTCAGCGTGTTATCCCGCGCTTTGAAGTGCGGATGAAGTCAGCAAGCAAGCGTACTTCGGCCGAATCGGGAAGGTCATCAAGTGTTTTTCGCAGTGCCTCGTCCACCGTGAGCCCCGAACGGAAGATGATCTTATAGGCCTTTTTGAGGTTCGCTATGACAGCATCGCTGAACCCTTTCCGCTTCAGGCCCACGAGGTTCAGTCCGTAGAGCTTCGCCTTGCTTCCTTGAGCCATGACATAGGGCGGGATATCCTGACCCACTCCAGACAGTCCGCCGATGATTGCATACTCCCCGATTTTCACGAACTGGTGCACCGCTACAATGCCGCCCAGGATAGCATGGTCACCGATGACGATATGCCCGCCAAGCGCCACGGAGTTGGCCATGATGATGCTATTGCCGAGCTTGCAGTCATGTGCCACGTGGGAATAGGCCATGAGAAAATTCTTGTTTCCGATCTCTGTCTTTCGGTCCTCTTTTGTGGTCGCCCGGTGGACCGTTGCGTACTCCCTGATGACATTTTCGTTGCCGATTATCAGATAGGTTTCTTCATTCTTATAACTGATGTCCTGCGGCGGCGTACCGATGCTTGAAAAGGAATGAATGTGGTTCCGTTCACCTATCGTCGTCCATCCGTCTATCAGCACATGGGATTCGACTTTCGTACCTCTGCCGATAGACACATGTTCACCGATGATCGAATACGGTCCGATTATCGCGCTATCAGCTATCCGTGCCGCCGGGTGTACTATTGCCGTAGGATGAATATTCACTTAAGTCTCCCGTGTCAAAAGAATCACTTGTCCACAATCATCGCCATTAATTCGGCCTCAGCCACGACTGCGCCGTCCACGCGGGCTACAGCTTTGAAACCTCTTATATTCGCACGCGTTTTAATCATGTCCAGCTCGAAACGGACCTGATCGCCCGGCAGAACAGGCTTCCGGAATTTTGCCTTATCAATGGTCATGAAGTAGATGATTTTGTTTTTTATATCAATGCCTTCTGCTTCATACGAACGCATCGCCAGGACACCGCCTGTCTGCGCCATGGCCTCCAACAGCAGAACCCCCGGCATGATAGGATGGCCGGGAAAGTGTCCCTGGAAAAAGTTCTCGTTTATCGACACATTTTTGATCCCCACGATCCGCTTGCCCGCTTCCATCTCTAGAATCCTGTCGACCAACAGAAATGGATACCGGTGAGGAAGGGTATCAAGGATCTCTTGAATGCCAAACATTAGGTTATCCCCCTTTATGCACTTGATATTTTTTTCTTCAACTCCTGAATCTCTTTCTTGAGATCGTTTACCTGCTTGCTGAGGTCCGGCAATTTTGGAAGCACTGCCTGCACTTTGAGCCAATCACGAATTGGCATGGTATAATATCCTCCGACCACCTGTCCGGCCGGGATGTCCTTGATGATGCCCGAGCGCCCTGCGACGATTGCGCCGTTACCAATGGATATATGATCTGCTAATCCTACCCCACCGGCCAGTATCACATGGTCTCCAATTGTACAGCTTCCGGCGATCGCCGTCTGTCCTGCTATCAAGCAGTGCTCGCCGATGGTGACATTGTGGGCGATCTGCACAAGATTGTCTATCTTGGTGCCCTTCTTGATCATGGTGTTCCCGAGTGTGGCACGATCGATGGCGCTGTTTGCGCCGATCTCGACATCGTCTTCAATCACCACGCCGCCTACCTGCGGTATCTTATGGTGCTTTCCCCCATCGGTCACGAAGCCGAAGCCGTCGCTGCCGATGACCGTTCCTGCATGGATGACGGCGCGTTTCCCGATCCGGATGCCTTCCCTGATGCTTACATTCGAATAGACGATGGAATCATCGCCGATGACCGATCCCCTGCCGACGTGAACGCCCGGATAGAGGGTCACCCGGTCGCCGATTCTTGCTTCTTCATCGATCACTGCGAAGGGATGGATGGAGGGCTCGCTGCCGATGACGGCGTTACGCCCTACTATCGCTTTATCGCTGATGCCCAGAGGACTGTACGGCACGGCATGGAACAGCTCGATAGCCCGTGCAAACGCCAATCGCGGATTTCTCACGCGAAGCAGCGGAAGATGCATGTCGGGAATGTCCGGCGGCACAAGGGCTGCAGAAGCCCGCGACTGCCCGAGTTCCTTCAGGTAATTCTTGCCGGCTATAAAGGTGATCTGGCCTGCGGCCGCTTCGAGCACGCCTGCAACACCGGTGATGTCGGCGTCTCCGGAGCCGGACAGCTCCGCGCCAAGTATGTCCGCAAGCTTTTTCAGTTTCATGATTTCATCCTTCCGGCAGCAGCATCCTCCGCCTACTTTTTGACATCTTCCTTCTTATCCAGCTCGGTAACGACCTGCTCTGTAAGGTCAAGGTCTTCATCGCCGTAGAGGACGGACGGGACTTCAGCCTTCGAGAGGACATTGATGATCCTGTTCAGCACCAAGGAGACTTTATCCTTTTTTGCTATATCCTTGATTACTGCTACCATCTGCTGGTTGAACTCATTCGACAACTCCTCGTTCTTCTTGTTGATCTCGCCGGTGAACTCGTCCCGTTTTTTCTGAAAATCACTGATCTTGCGGCTAATCGAGTCCTCTTTCTCCTTCTGCGCTTTTTCGCTCAGCAGTTTGGCCTGCTTCTGCTTCGTATATTCCTCCTGGAGCTTCTGGATTTCCTCCGCATCTATGTCCAGGATCTTTTTGCGGCTCTCGTAATATTCACGGACGATGCCCTGGTATTTTTTGCCGAGCTTTGTCTTGTCAAAAACCGTCTGTGAATCGACATAGGCGATTTTTCCGCCCGCTGCCATCGCGCCGATCGCGATAAAACACATTGCCGTAACCATCACCACAATTTTTTTCATGACCGCCTCCTCATTGATTTTCCCAATATTGCAATAATTCCTGGATCCGTTGCCGTTAAAAGACAGTACCGATATTGAAATCGAACACGCTCGGCTGGTCCGTGGGCAGTTTATGGATGATGTATCCCCATTCGAATCGAAGCGGCCCTATCGGCGAAAGCCACGAGAACCCGAATCCCCATGAAAGTCTCAGTTCGCGCAGACTGATTGACGTCGGGTCATCGCCGAAATGGGGATCATGCGCGAGAGCGTTATCATCGAAGCCTCGACCCGCGTCGAAAAAGAAAAATCCCTTGAGACGCGCAGCGGGCACAACGGGGAAGTTGTATTCAAAATTAAAGATAAGCTCTTTGTTCCCACCGACGCGATTTCCTGCGCTGTCGACGGGCCCTGCTGTGCCGTACCGGAAGCCTCGGACCGTGCCCGCACCGCCGACGAAAAACCGATCGCTAACGGGTATCGGTTTTTCGCTGAGAGTTTCGACGTATCCGATCCTCCCCCGGGCCATGAATACCGTGTCCCAGACCACCGGGAAGTACCAGGCGGAATCGGCGACGGATTTAATGAACTCGGGGTCGCCTCCGAGCGGCCCGCCTGCGTATTGCACAAACGCGGTGTTTCTCGAGCCCATTTTGGGGTCAAGGTAGAAGTCCCTCGAGTCTCTGGTAAGGGTCGCCGTGAGAGAACTCGTCGTAAGGGCTGTTCCATAAAAGCGGAGCTGTTGCAAAAGCACGTACGGGATGGGGTTCACGGTGATGCTGGTGGTTTGCGACTGGTCGAGGCCGTATCGGATCGATCCCGAGAGAAATTCGTCAAAGCTTTTACCCACGGCGAATGCTGCACCGTCTGAGGTAATGGTATAACCATCATATGTCTGCGATTGTCGATAAACGTCCCATCTTCCCCAGATCGGCTCGTCAAAGAGATATGGTTCCATGAAGCTGGCCATCAAGAGCTTGTGTCTGCCGCCCCACTGCGTCTTGAGTTTGAGGACCTGGCCGCGGCCGCCTAGGTTGCCCTGTGTTACCTCGACGATGCCCACGAGCCTGTCCACGGAGCTGTAACCGCCTCCCACGCTCAACGTTCCCGTCATTTTTTCCTTGACCTTGACGTCCAGGTCCATCACCGGCTCCTGTGGCCTCCTCTCGGGCACGATATCCACGGACTCAAAGAAGTTGAGATTGTTGATCCTGTCGTAGCTCCTCTTAAGCGCCTTCTTGCTGTAGAGATCACCCTCGCTCAGCCGCATCTCCCGCCTTATCACCTTATCCCGGGTCTTGCTGTTTCCTGAGATATTGATCCTGCCTATCCGGACCTCGCCGCCTTCCTGTATATCGATGTTTATGTCGACCGTCTTCGTCTCGGGATGGATATCGAACAGCGGGACAACGTTCGCAAATGGTTTCGCGATCCCGTCGTAGAGGTCTATAATCCTCCCCACATCCTGCTTGAGGACTTCCCTGCTGAAGACATCTCCCGGCCTTAGCTTGATCTCCTTATCCAGCGCGCTGTTGGAAATCGTCGTGTTCCCCTTGAATTTGAGGGAGCCAACCCGGTACTGGTCGCCCTCCCTGATATTGATGCGCACCACTAGTTCGCTCTTATCTGTTATCGTCACTTTCTTGCTGGAAAAGAAACTGACGCGCTTCGTATATGTTTTCGGTTCGATGATCGGTTCATCCACCTGCACCTGGATGTAGCCCTTGTTGTAATAAAGGTTTTTGATCGTCTCAATATCTTCCCTCAGTTCTTCGGTCCTCAGGGTGCCGCTGCGCCCCAGAAAAGAGAAAAACCAGTGCTCTTGGGTCTTGAGAGGTTTCTTGATCTCATCTGCGGTCAAGGCCTTGTTCCCGGTGATGATGATGTCCGTTAACTTCACCTTTTCCCCTTCTTCGATATGAAAGAGGACGTTCCTGTCACCACCCCGCAGTTCGGTTATCACCGGCACAACGATGGCGTCGTAGTAGCCCTCATCCTGGTATTTAAGCCGTATTTTTTCTGCGTTCTCCTGGATTATCTGCAAGTTGAAAGCGGTCCTTGGGAGCAGGGTGAGGCCTTCTTTTATTTTTTCCGTCGTAATCGCATCATTCCCTTCGAACGATATCTCGCGGATGAGCGGTTTTTCTTTAACCAGGAATATTACCTTTAGTCCGTTCTCAAAACCTTCCGTCTTGACCTGAACGTCCTCGAAGTGGCCGAGCTGGTACAAGACCTTGATATCATCTTTGATTACAGAAGGGGAAAAAACAGTTCCTTCTTTTGTTTTTATCTTGGCGAGAATTGTCGCCGTCTCGATTCTCCGATTGCCTTGCACCTCGATGAGCGTCACAATGGGTCCCTCTTGCGCTTTTGGTGGTTCTGCCGCTCCGACGAAGGCCTGCATGTATATCAGCATGAGTGCGCATGCGCTGCAGACGACCAGGTGTTTGAACACTCTAGTGACAACCTCCGATATTCCCGATTAAGAACGGATTACTATAGCATTAACACCTGATAGTGTAAACAAAAATTTATACGGCGAGCCTCGCCAGAGCCTCGTTTGCGACCAGAAATCCCCTCTCCGCGAGCATGAGACGCCCGTTCGCATGTATAAGAAGACTGGCATCTATGAGCGGTCCGGCTTTTCGCGATAGCTGTTCCAGCGCCTCGGCTCCGTACCTCTGCCCATAACTAAACATATCCACGCCACATGAGGTTCGAAGGCCCAGCATGACCGTCTCGTTGGCTGCCCGGCGAGAATCGATGATCTCTTCCTCTGCGATCACTGAGTATCCGGCCTTCAGAAGTCTTGCGTATTCACGGACATCAGCGATAGTGCGATATCGTGCGTTTCCGACGAACGACCATGCACCTGGACCAAGCCCCAGGTACTCTCCCCGTTCCCAATAGTTACTGTTGTGGAGGCAGGCAAATCCGGGAAAAGCGAAGTTAGATATCTCGTATCGCTCGTAACCTGCTCCTCTCAGCCTGCTCACGGCGATTTCATACATTTCAGCGACGAGCTCATCATCGGGAAGTGCGAACCTGCCAGCCTCCGCCTCGGCGATAAAACGGGAACCCTCGTCCAATGACAGGCTGTATGCAGAAACATGTTTTGGTGCGAGCGAAATCGCCTCGGTCAACGTCTCATTCCACTCTGCCATGGACTGTCCCGGGATACCATAAATCAGATCCACGCTGATATTGGCAAATCCGGCTTTTCTCGAAAGCATAACTGCCTTATATGCCTCGACGGCGCTGTGAAGCCTTCCAAGAGTTCTCAAAACATGGTCTGAAAAAGACTGAACTCCCAAGCTCAACCGGTTCAAACCACTCGCATGCAATAGTTCGAGCTTATCCTCTGAAACGGTTCCTGGATTTGCCTCAATTGTCATTTCGGCGCCCGGGGCGACCTGAAAGTGTTCTCTAACTATGCCGAGAAGTTCTCCTAATTGTTCCGGCGATAGAACAGTTGGCGTGCCTCCGCCGATGTACAAACTATCGAACACACTGCCGCTGAATGCGCCCTGACGGACTTTTGCCTCTTTACGCAAGGCAAGGATATAAGCATCAAAGGCCTCTTGTGTGTAGTGTGTGGAATAAAAGCCACAGTAGTGGCATTTTCTCACACAGAAAGGAACATGTATGTAGAGAGATATCATATTGATTTATAGGTCGTAAATATGATGAACATGCCGATAGTGTGGGGTTAAATGCAACCCTTGTGCCACTAAAGGCAAGGAAGCGGATATTTATGATTTCGGAATCGTGATAATAAGCGCAGATTCATCGCAGTTGGGGAACTTGACGCAGTTAAGGCAATCGGTCCATATTTTGTGGGGGAGTTCCTTCTTGTCGAGGTCGGTAAAGCCCAGCTTTCTGAAAAACCTGTCCTGATAGGTGAGAACGAACACCCGTTCGACTTCAAGCTCTGATGCTTCCGAAAGGCAGTGTTTCACCAGTTCGGAACCGATGCCCAGCTTCGTCCTGTCCTGCCGTACCGCAAGAGAGCGTATCTCGGCAATTCCGTCCCAGCTCACATGGAGCGAGCAAACGCCGATAATCGAGCCGTTCTCCTCGAGCACGTGGAAATCACGCAACTGCTCATAAAGCTCGTTGAGCGTGCGTGGCAGCATCTGTCCGGAGTCTGCATAGTGGTTCACAAGGGACTGTATCACCCTGACATCAGATATTTTCGCTTTCCGTATCATCCGTGAAAAAACTACTCTGTTAAACCGGTAAAGTCAACAAAAAAGAGCTATCCGCAAGATGGAAGCGAGCTCCTCCCTGTTTTCATGCAGGGCGATGGGTGTAGCAAACGGGCGATCGCTTTGCAGAACACCATGCCGGCAACAGGTGTCCATGCGTTTCGCCATAGAGCGGCAAAAACGATCCTTCTCAGCCGGATAAACGAAAAGGACTCTTGACTTTACAAGCCAGATTGGAGTATATTCTAAACAAGGTGATTGAATCTTAATGAATCTTTAAGGCGGTTACCGGCATGATGTTCGAAAAATTCACAGAAAGAGGAAGAAAAGTCATTGTCTACGCCCGTGAAGAGGCGGAGCGGCTCCAGAATGATTACCTTGGCACTGAACATATCCTGCTAGGAACGCTTCGCGAAGAAGACGGCATTCCGGTTTCCGTCCTCCGCAAGATGGGAATCGATGTCGATCAGATCCGCATGGAAGTCGAACGCAACCTCCCGTCGAGCGGGAACACCCTCACCTTCGGCGACATCCCCTTCACCCCTCGTGCCAAGAAAGTCCTTGAATACGCTGTTGAAGAAGCACGGCTTCTTGGCCACAACTATATCGGAAGCGAGCACCTGCTGCTCGGGCTTATCCGAGAGGAGGAAGGGATTGGCGGCAAGATCCTTCGGAGCTTCGGCGTGAACTTGCTCGGGTCCCGGCAGCTCGTCATCAACTACCTGCGCCGAGCAGCCACTCAGGTAAGCGCCAAGAAGAGCCCTACGCCGGCTCTGGATGAGTTCAGCAGAGACCTCACTCTCCTCGCAAAGAGCGGCAAACTGGATCCTGTCATCGGCCGTGACCACGAAATAGACAGGGTATTGCAGATCCTGTCGAGAAGGACCAAGAACAATCCTGTTATCATTGGCGAACCCGGCATCGGCAAGACGGCTATCGTGGAAGGTCTTGCGCAGAGGATCATAAACACCGATGTGCCGGAGAACATCCTGAATCGGCGCGTGGTATCGCTCGACCTGGGTGCTCTTATCGCAGGGACCAAGTATCGCGGTCAGTTCGAGGAGCGCCTCAAGATCGTGATGAAGGAAATCATCCAGGCTGACAATGTCATCCTGTTCATTGATGAACTGCATACCCTTGTGGGAGCCGGAGCCGCCGAGGGCTCCATCGATGCATCGAGCATGCTGAAGCCGGCGTTGGCGCGGGGCGAAATCCAGTGCATCGGCGCCACCACGCTTGACGAATTCAGAAAGCATATCGAGAAGGACGGCGCTCTCAAGAGGAGGTTCCAGCCGATCTACGTCCAGCCCCCCAACCTGGATGAGACCATCAGCATTATCAAAGGCCTTCGTTCTAAGTACGAGTCGCACCATAAGATCAGGATTACCGACGAGGCCATTGTGGCGGCTTCGCGGCTTTCAGACCGGTACATCACGGACCGCTTCCTGCCCGATAAGGCAATCGATGTTATCGACGAGGCCGGAGCCAAGGCAAAGCTCAACCGCTATACCTACCCGCCGGAGATGAAGACCATCGAGAAGAAGCTCAAAAAACTTGAACAGGAGAAGAACCTCTTTTCCCGGATCAAGGACTATGTACGGGTGGAGTCCATCCATGAAGAGGAAGACCGCCTGCGTGAAACGCTCGATGGTATCCATAAGGACTGGAAGGACACGCAGGAAAAGAACATCCCCGTGGTAGATGAAGAGGATGTAGCAGTCATCGTTTCGCACATCACGGGCATACCGCTCGCTCGGCTCGAGGAGAAAGAGACATCACGACTCCTCAGAATGGAAGAAGAGCTGCACAAGAGGATTGTCGGCCAGGATGTCGCCATCGATGCCGTATCGCGCGCGATCCGCCGTTCCCGCGTCGGCCTCAAGACCCGCAAACAGCCTATCGGATCGTTCATATTCCTCGGCCCAACCGGTGTTGGCAAGACTGAGCTTGCCCGTTCCCTCGCCATGTTCCTCTTCGACAGCGAAGATGCGCTTATTCGCGTGGACATGTCCGAGTACATGGAGAAGTTCAGTTCGTCGAGATTAGTGGGTTCGCCTCCGGGGTACGTTGGATACGACGACGGAGGCCAGCTGACCGAGAAGATACGCCGCAGGCCGTATTCCGTCGTGCTTTTCGACGAGATCGAGAAGGCACACCCTGATATCTTCAACATGCTCCTGCAGGTTCTTGACGACGGATTCATGACCGACAGTTTCGGCAGACGGGTGGATTTCCGGAACACCGTCATCATCATGACGTCCAACCTTGGAGCCCGGATGATCGACAAGGACACGACACTTGGGTTCCAGCAAGAAAGCACGAAGACGCAATACGAGAAGATGAAGGACAATGTCACCGCTGAGCTGAAGCGGTCTTTCAACCCTGAGTTCCTGAACAGGATCGACGAAGTGGTCGTCTTCCATCCGCTTACGCAGGAACATCTGGTAAAAATCATCGACATACTGGTCGGCGAGCTCAATACGCAGTTGATGGCGGACAGGGCGGTCCAACTTGATGTGGCCCAGGAAGTGAAAGAGTGGCTCATCCGCGAGAACTACCAGCCTACGTACGGTGCCAGGCCTATGCGCCGTGCCGTCCAGAAATATCTTGCCGATCCGCTGTCAGAAGACATTCTCCGGGGCAGGTTCAAGGACGTGCATAAGGTATTGGTGACCCTCAAGAACGGCTCAGTGGATTTTCAGGAGGCAGAAGCAAGTCTTCTGGCCAAAGTCTAGCGAGTCATCACGGTACATGTTTTCGGGAATTTTCAGTCCTGCCGGTACCCTCCATCGAGGAGGCGGCAGGATTTTTTTGTTTATGTTGCCCTTTTAACGTTTCAGGCAAACCACTTCGATTCAATCTCTGCTCCTCGATTCAAGCCGATGATTGCGCTGGTTAAGGAGTCCTATTCTTCCATGCGATGAATGTTCTCTCTCCTTGAGATACCTGCCAAGTCCGGAACAACGCCGCTCAAGGGTAATGCCGTTGCCCGGATTGAAACATCCGGTTCCTTCACACGATCTCACCTAAGGGGTAACGGTCAATATCGTTGTTCCCGTGATATTTGTTATCAAATCTGTTGCCGTAATAGTGGTTGTCCCAGCGCTCACGAGCGTGGCTAGGCCGTACGACCCTGTTGAATTGCTGATCTGCGCGACCGCGGGGTCTGATGATTCCCAGAAGACCAGCGTCGTCAGGTCAAGCTCGGTACCGTTTGCGAACGTTTCCATAGCAGTGAACTGCTGTTGCGTCGTTGTGGCCAGAGAAATAACGGGATTGGACGGTGTTACGATCATGTTTATGGCATTGGAAACGGTAACCGTTGTGGATCCGGAGAAGCCATTCGACAGATCCGTTGCCGTGATGGTGGCTGCGCCTACTTCCTCTGATGTGACAAAGCCTTGAGAGCCTGTGACATTGCTGACGAGTGCGATCGCGGGATCTGATGAATTCCATGTCACTGCCGTAGTCCAGACTAGCGTAGTTCCGTCTGAAAATACTGCTGTAGCTACAAACGGCGTCGTTGTCCCCTTCGCGACTGTGGAATTAGTCGGTGTTACCGTTATCGCGGTAAGGGTGCCGCCTTTAAGACAACTCATGAGGCCGAACGGAGCCACTAAAAGTGCAGCAACAACTAAAATGCAAGACCTTGAAACCTTCATAGCTCTCTTGTCTCCCTGGTCTCCCTCAACCGCAAAGAATATTCAGAAACACAGTGTCAACAACTGACAGCAGCGAATGGGTGACGTATCCCTCAGGATAATGGAATCAAAGCGCAAGCGAACGCACCCGCTTCGATAGCAGGGCTTTACTCCGCTTGCAATTTTGTCTGGCCATTTAGCCATCTCAAAAAATGGCACGACATGATCAACAACCCACCGTCGGCGACAGGATTACTGTATCACTCGTATGATACTATTAAGAGTATCCGATATGAAAAACCTTGGACTATACAAGGTGATGCCCGTCGGGCGGTAGAAGCTTGCCGATATCAACGGCCCGTTGTCGGAGCCAAGGGCCCCTGCTATACCTGCCACCGTCATAACGTCGCCTGACAAAATGGTCAGCCTCCGGATGGTGCTGTTTCCCGTGTCCGTGACCCAAAGGTAGGTCCCGGTCCCATCAGTGACGATGCCTGTGGGCTGGTTGAATCGAGCTCCTGTCCCCGTTCCATCAGTGGAACCAGATGAACCTGCTGAACCTGCCAGGGTCGAAACCTGTCCTGTTGCAAGATTGATTTCTCGGATGGTACTGTTGCCCGTGTCCGCAACATAAAGGGTGGTACCAAAAACGGTGATGCCCGCCGGATGGTAGAAGCTTGCCGCTGCGCCCGTTCCATCGGTGGAGCCGGTCACGGTCGGCGAACCTGCAAGGGTCGAAACTGTTCCTGTGGAAATAACAATCTTCCGGATGGTACTGTTGCCCGTGTCCGCGACATAGAGGTTGGTTCCATCCGTGGTTATACCATAGGGCAGGGAAAAAAGTGCCGCGGACCCCGTTCCATCGGCGGAGCCGGTCACTGTCGGCGAACCTGCAAGGGTCGAAACTGTTCCTGTGGAAATGACAATCTCTCGGATGGTACTGTTGCCCGTGTCCGCAACATAAACGTTACCTCCATACGTGACAACACCGCAGGGGGTATAGAAGCGAGCCGTTGCCAGCGGTCCATCCGTGGAGCCGGGGACACCTGCTGTACCCGTCAAGGTCGTAACCAGTCCTGTTGCAATGACGATTTCTCGGATAGTACTGTTGCCGGTATCTGCAACATAAAGGTAGGTCCCATCCGTGGTAATACCGAATGGTGTATAGAAGCTTGCTGTTGATCCTGTTCCATTGAGGGCCCCCAAAACCCCTGCTGAACCCGCCAAGGTCGAAACCATTTGGGAGGTGGTTGATCCTCCGCCTCCGCAAGACACAAGCGATGCCACGAACGAGAAGACGATTCCCATGATCCAATGTCTGTTTTTCATGATATCCTCATTCCTTTTTCCTACGTAGCTGTAAAAGCTTTCAAAAAAACTTCCTTTTGCATCTATCCGCATTTATTGATTACGGTTGACGGATATGCATGCCGGGTGCTGACTGCCCTAGCACAATCGGTCAACAAGCCTCTGAGCTGCGTGGACTGTCTGGAGAGGAGTCCCCCAGCCGTCAGCAAGCAGATAAATGTTCCCTCGCGAAGATTTGCTGAGAACCGGCTGGCCGTCGGACGTCCGGATGGGCCTGAACGAAACATCGCCGGGGACGGCGTAAGATCTTAAGGCCGGCGTATATGCTTGATAGAAAGCCAGAAATTTCTGTAAAAAAGGGATCAGGTTCCCGACCTGGCGCAAGAGAGCATCATTCACCTCGCAGGGGTGCTGATCAGCAGGGAAAGATGCGGTGATCGCCCTCATGCCTTTTGGCGCGGAGCCGACGTCATCTTTTGGATTTAAGGACAGAGTGAAGTACTGGCTCGGCTGCGCATAGTCCGGCAAACACAGCACGAACTGGGACATGCACATGGGGACTACCTCATCACGGATACCGATAAAGAGCGTGGACCCCGTGCGCTGCTGTTCTGTGTTCAAAAGAATAGTGTCCGCCTCCGCCAAATCCTGTGGCGTCTTGAGACCAACGGCATGACCATCTCTGAAAACAATCTCGGGGAACGGCGTGCAGTATCGTACCTCGCCGCCGTTTTTCAGAATCACATCGAGCATCTGGTCGAGCAGTTTTTTGAACCCTCCCTGCATCGAGAGGGGTATCGTATCAAACAACAGCATAAGTGATGCGAGAGAAATATCCGATACGTGCTGGTGGAAAAAAACGAGCGACTGAATATCAAAGAAAGCCATCAATTCAGGGCTAAAGCGGTATTTCCGGACGAAGGTCCCTGCCTTCCTGCGCTTCGAAAGATATGCGGCGACACGGTACTTGCTGTTGCGGAGCGTCTCGATTCTGAGATCCTGATAGAATCTTGCAATCGTATCTATTTCTCCCGGAAACTCTCGTCTTAGCTCTTCCTGAGTCTCGCTGGCCTCAGCATATACTGTGATCCTTCTGTCAGGAAGCGCAACCTGATAACAGGGCGAGAGCATCGATGCGCTATGCGGGATGCCAAGGGTTTCATAGAGTTCTTGGAACGCCCCTCCCCGTTCGAACCCGAAAGACAGGGTGGGACCTGTGGTGAACACGAAGTCGTCCTTTTCAACGGTCCCTAAGGCACCGCCTACGACCTTCTCAGGCTCAACAACAATGACCTTTTTACTCTTTCTGGAAAGCAGCGCTGACGCAGCAAGTCCGCCGAGTCCCGCCCCGACCACGATTAAATCGTATTTCGGCACTTTCCCTCCCTGCACAAAAAACAAAAAAGGAAATAGGCAATCTTTCAATCCATCCTATTTCCTCGCCGCCTCTGTCCATAATTCTAAAAAAGCTATTGCTTCTTTGCCTTTTCCCTCATCGCTTCCTTACGCGACAGACGGATCTTGCCCTGCCGGTCGATCTCAAGCACTTTGACGAGAACCTCGTCTCCTTCCTTCAACTCGTCGGTCACCTTTTCGAGCCTTTTATCGGAGATTTGCGATATATGGAGCAGCCCATCGGTTCCGGGGAATATCTCGACGAACGCACCGAAATCCATGATCTTTCTCACTTTGCCCATGTACAGCTTGCCGACCTCGGCCTCCTGGACGATACCGCGGATGATTTCCTTCGCTTTGTTGGCTGCTGCCTCGTCAGATGAGGCAATGTTGATGACGCCGCTGTCTTCAATATCGATCTTGGCTCCGGTCTGCTCGACAATACTGCGGATCACCTTGCCGCCACTCCCGATCACGTCCTTGATCTTGTCCGGATTGATCTGCATGGTGATTATCCTGGGTGCAAAGGGGTTGAGATTCTTTCGCGGCGCTGGCAGCGTTTCGAGCATTTTCCCCAGGATATAGAGCCGTCCATCTTTCGCCTGCTGAAGGGCACGGCGCATGACATCGATCGTGATGCCCTCGATCTTCATATCCATCTGGAGCGCGGTGATGCCGGCGCTCGTACCCGTGACCTTGAAGTCCATGTCTCCGAGGTGGTCCTCGAGGCCCAGGATATCAGAGAGCACGATCACATTGTCCCCTTCCTTAATGAGTCCCATGGCGATTCCCGCGACCGGCGCCTTGACCGGAACCCCGGCATCCATGAGCGCAAGGGTACCTCCACAGACCGTGGCCATGGACGATGAGCCATTGGACTCAAGGATATCAGATACGAGTCTGATGGTATAAGGGAACTCCTGCTTCGAGGGAACCATAGCCTTGAGCGCGCGCTCTGCGAGCGCACCATGACCGACCTCTCTCCTGCCCGGCCCTCGGAGAGGTTTGGTCTCCCCCACGCTGAAGGGCGGGAAATTGTAGTGGAGCATGAATGTCTTGTAATACTCTCCCTCCAGGGAATCGATACGCTGCTCGTCCTCGGAAGTCCCGAGGGTGGCCACAACCAGAGCCTGGGTCTCGCCGCGCGTAAAGAGGGCTGAGCCGTGCGTCCGGGGAAGAATACTTACCGCCGAACTAATCGTCCGGATCTGATCCGGCCTTCTGCCGTCAGCGCGTATGTTCTTCTCGAGGATGATCTTCCGGACTTCATCCTTTTCAAGATTGAAGAATATTGTGGAGATCTGAAGGTTCCTCGTTGGATCGTCATTCTTGAGCTTCTGTTTTATCTCATCGAGGAGAGCATCGAGGGTCTTTTGCCGCTCCATTTTGTTCGGAATGATGATGGCGCTTAGCAGCTGGTCCTTGGCCAGCGAAACAACCTGATCGGCCAGGTCCTTATCGATCTCAACGGTCTTTACGGGGCGTTTCGGCTTCCCGACTTTCGAGACGAGATTGTTCTGGAGATCGACGATCTTCTTGATCTCGCGGTGCGCGGTCTCGAGGGCATCGAGCATCTGTTCTTCGGTCAATTCGTTCGCCCCGCCCTCGACCATCATGATGGCGTCGGCAGTTCCCGCCACTACCAGGTTGAGGCGCGTGGCCTCAAGCTCCTTCTGGCCGGGATTGATGATATACTGGCCGTCTATAAAGCCGATTCTCACGGCGCCAATAGGACCATTAAATGGAATGTCGGATATCGCGAGAGCAGCGGACGACGAGATCATGCCCATGAGATCCATGGAGCTCTCATCGCCGATCGAGAGCACAGATGCAATGATCTGCGTGTCGTAATAGTATCCATCAGGGAACAACGGCCTGATCGGCCGGTCGATGAGCCTCGACGTCAGGATCTCTTTTTCGCTCTGTCTCCCCTCACGCTTAAAAAAACCGCCCGGGATCCTTCCAGCGGCATAGGCCTTTTCCTGATAGTCAACCGTCAACGGAAGAAAATCAACGTTTTCCCGTTCAACCTTGGAGGCAACAGCCGTCGAGAGGACAACGGTATCGCCGTATCTGGCGACAACGGCGCCGCTCGCCTGTTTGGCCATCAACCCTGTTTCAAGCAGCAGTCGTCTGCCGCCTATTTCCGCTTCTACTGTCGTTGCCATGAAACCTCACTCTTCCCATTACGTCCGTAATGCTATTTTCTTATGCCGAGCTGATCGATAACCTGACGGTAGCGCTCCAGATCGTTTTTCTTCAGATAATCCAGGTGGCGGCGCCTCTGACCGACCATCTTCAGGAGACCTCTCCGTGAATGATGGTCATGCTTGTGCGCCTGCAGGTGCTCCGTCAGATGACTGATCCGTCCACTCAGAAGCGCTATCTGCACTTCCGGAGAACCTGTGTCCGATGGATGTCTGCGATACGTATTAATCAGGCCTGTTTTCTGTTCCTTATCCATGCAAGCGTCCCTCCTTTCCATAGCGTTTCTAAAGCGAGATAAAATATCATATTTCCAGAACGGTGTAAAGTGTTTTGTTCATGAACTGCATGCAAAGACAAGTTCGGGCCTGAGGGTGCCGGCAACTATCCTTGCAAGGGCCAGCAGTCTGCCCGCAGAATCGTGGATGCGGGCAACATCGCTGCTGCCGTTGGCCAGAGACGTCGGACAGGACACGCGGTTCCCGTGCAGGACCTTTGAGGCTTCCTCATTCCCGATCAGGACCGCCGGGAGATCAGCGAGCGCTTCCTCCATCGGTGTGATCGCTTGATGTGCTCGACCCGCAGAAGCGATATCTTCAAGCTGATCCAGCGTAACAGCCTGTTCAAGGCTGAAACGGCCTGAACGAGTCCTTACTAGAGCTGCGAGATGGGCACCCATGCCGAGAGCCTCTCCGATATCCGCACAGAGCGTCCGGACATATACTCCTTTGGAGCATCTCACGGTAAAGCTCACGAGCGGGTCGGCATACGCAGTCATTTCGATGCGGTGTATGGTTACGGGACGGGGATTGAGCTCCGCTGCTCTGCCCTGTCTTGCTAATTTATATGATGGCACCCCCGAGACTTTCACTGCCGAGAATGCCGGCGGACGCTGCATGATGACGCCTGTTAGCCTGCGCATGACCCGCTCGATATCCTCTCTGCCAGGAGGCGCATATTGCCTTGTTTCCAGAACGCGCCCTGCGGCATCCAGGGTATCGGTAATCACCCCAAGCCGCATCACGGCGCGGTATTCTTTTTCTCCTGTCACAAGATATCTGGCAATCCTTGTGGCCTTTCCGACGCACAGAACGAGAACGCCGGTCGCGAGCGGGTCGAGCGTACCTGTATGACCTATCCGCCCTTCTTTCATTATCCGGCGCACCTTCTGAACTGCGTCATGGGATGTCATGCCCGACGGCTTATTGATATTAAGAATACCGTCCATGACCTACAACTCTCTCTTTCCCCATCTGCATCGCGATGGCCTTATCGACCTCGCTGATCACCTTTTTTTTCACTTCTTCGAGCGTGCCGTAGAGTACGCAGCCAGCAGCGTTCTTGTGCCCGCCGCCACCGAGGGACGCGGCGAGGCCGGAGAGGTCGACACGACCTTTGGAGCGCATGCTGATCTTATACTGTGCTTCGGCAGTTTGGCGGAAGAGGACCGCGACTTCCACTCCTTTCACGGAACGGACAAAGTTGACAAAATTTTCCGTATCTTCGGCCGTTGACCCCGTCAGCTGGTAGAGACTGCCGGAGATCACGACCCACGCAATTCTTCCGTCCTCGCTGCGCTCCAAACCGGCAAGGACGTTGCCGAGAAGCTTTAACCGCCGGTACGCATAAGATTCGTACACGTTCTCGGTAACGAGCCACGGATCAGCCCCCGCTTCGATGAGATCCGCGGAGATCCTCATGCTTGCCGGTGACGTATTGGAATAGCGGAACGATCCGGTATCCGTGAAGATCGCCGTGTAGAGGCAGAGGGCGATGTCGCGGTCTATCGTGACGCCCAGGCCTTTAATAAGCTTGTAGATCATCTCCCCCGTGGCCGATGCTTCCGGGTCCAGCCAGCTGAGTTTCCACTCTAGCGCGTTGGTGATGTGATGGTCGATGTCGATCAGCGTATCAGCAGGATAGCTTCCATCGAAGAGACCGGTTCTGGCGGGTTCTGAGTCCAGCACGACGAGCGCATCATATCTCCCTGCAGCGGGGCCGCCTGTTTTTATTTTCGCCAAACCTGGCAGAAAACGGTATATCTCAGGCGCCGGGTCAAGGTTATGGGCAGTGACCGACTTTTTCAGTTTCTCGAGAGCGTGCATGAGTGCCAGCTGTGAACCGAGAGCATCGCCGTCGGGGCTTTTGTGGACCGAGATCAGAATGGTATCGCATCGCTTCAGTTCCAATATGATTTCGGCCAGATCACTCATCCCCGGGACCTTTCTTTGCCTTCTCAGCTTCGAGATTTCGCAGGAGTTCCATGATATGCGCTCCACGCTCCACGGTACTGTCAAAACGGAAGAGGATTTCCGGCATGAACTTCATACGCATGCGCCTGCCCAGTTCGGCCCGGATGAACGCCGAAGCGCTCCTTAATCCCTTCAGCGAAGACTCTTTGTCTCCTCCGTAGACGCTCACGAAGACCTTTGCGTTCCTTAGGTCGTCAGAAACCTCGACATCGGTCACTGTAACGAACCCGATACGCGGGTCCTTGATCTTGCGCATGAGGATATCGGCGATCTCCTGCTTCATTTGATCGCTCACGCGTTCTGATCTCTTATACGTCGGTTTTGACATGGAGGTGTTGAGATGACGGATACCGGACGGACAGAAGACAGGCGCTCCGGCATTGCGGCTTCGTGCTGTCCACTGTCATCCTCGCTCTATCGCCTGCTTAAAAAATCTCTATGTGATAATCCAACAGGCTCAGTTCCGGTACACCGCGCACCATGTTCAGTACATGGTCCAACGTCTGATTGAGGTGGGATTTATCATTGCTTACGGCAGCAACGGCAAGGGAAGCTTTCTGCCAGAGGTCATTATCATCGACCTCGGCCACCGAGACATTAAACTTGTTCCGTATCCTGTCTTTCAGACTGCGGAGAGAATGTCTCTTTGCCTTGAGTGACCCACTGTCAGGGACGTGAACTTCGATGGTGCAGACTCCGATAAACATAGGGCAAACGTATTGCGCTTTCGCGCTTCTGTCGATGTCATGATCCTACTTGGTTGCCATGCAATGTTACAGTTTTGCCGCCACCTTCTCGATCGTGTAGGCCTCGATGATATCTCCCACCTTGATGTCGTTGAAATTCTCCACCCCGAGTCCGCATTCGTAGCCTGCCTGCACCTCGCGCACATCATCCTTGAATCTTTTGAGGGAGTGGAGCTTCCCTTCATAGACAAGCACGTGGTCCCGGAGCACCCGCACGCCGTCGGCCTGCCTCGTGACGATTCCCTCAAGAACATAGCATCCCGCAATGGTTCCGACTTTAGATACGTGGAACGTCTGCCGGACCTCAGCTCGCCCGAGGACACGTTCCTTGAGCGTTGGTTCGAGCAGTCCCTCCATTGCGGACTTGATGTCATCAATGGCATTATAGATAATATTGTACAAACGGATATCCACGCCTTCGCGCTGGGACAGGTCGGTAGCCTTTGGTTCTGGCCGGACGTTGAACCCGATGATGATCGCGTTCGATGCCGCTGCGAGCATGACGTCGGTCTCCGTAATCGCGCCAACGGAACTGTGAATGACCTTGAGCTTGACCGCGGAGGTTGAAAGCTTTTCAAGCGAATCGACGATGGCGCCGGCCGAACCCTGCACGTCGGCCTTGATCACGATATTGAGCTCTTTCACCATGCCTTCCTGTATCTGGCTGTGGAGATCTTCGAGCGTGACCTTCTTCATCGCGGCCATTTCTGAGGTTCTCAGTTTTGCCTGCCTTATTTCGGCTATCTGCCGGGCCTTGCGCTCTTCTTCCAGCACGACAAAACGCTCACCTGCAAGCGGTACCCCGGAGAATCCTATTACCTCGACCGGTACGGACGGCCCCGCCAGTTCCACCCGCTCACCCTTGTCGTTAATGAGCGCTCGTACCCTGCCGAATTGTACGCCGGTCACGAATATGTCGCCGCCCTTCAGCGTCCCGGACTGAACCAGCACTGTTGCCACCGGGCCCCTGCCTTTATCCAGCTTAGCCTCTATGATGGTGCCCCGGGCCATCTTGTCCGGGTTCGCCTTGAGCTCGAGCACGTCGGCCTGTATGAGCACCATCTCCAGAAGATGCTCAAGGCCGATCCGCTTCTTTGCCGAGACCTCGCAGAATATGGTCTGGCCGCCCCATTCCTCAGGTATCAGTTCGAATTCGGAAAGCTCCTGCTTGACGCGGTCGGGTTTTGCTTCAGGTTTGTCGATCTTGTTGATAGCCACGATGATCGGTACTCCGGCTGCTTTGGCATGGCTGATTGCTTCGCGGGTCTGCGGCATCACTCCATCGTCCGCCGCAACCACCAGGATCACGATGTCCGTCACCTGCGCTCCGCGCGCACGCATGGCGGTAAACGCAGCGTGGCCCGGCGTGTCAAGGAATGTTATGTCCCTCCCCTTGAGGCTCACCTGGTATGCACCGATGTGCTGAGTAATACCGCCTGCCTCTTTCGACACGACATTGGTCTCGCGTATCGCATCGAGAAGCGATGTTTTCCCGTGGTCCACATGACCCATGATCGTGACCACCGGCGACCTCAGCACCTTCACCTCGGTTTCGTCAGCCTTTTCCTCAAGCACGTCCTCGGCGCTTTCGATGCTCGCAATCTCAGCCTTGATCCCGTATTCTTCCGCCAGAAGCATGGCAGCATCCATGTCCATCGCCTGATTCTGGGTGGCCATCATGCCCATGCTCATGAGCTTCTTGATCACATCGCCGACTTTCTGGCCCATGACCTCGGCGAACTCCTTGATAGTGCAGCCTTCCTGGATTTTGACCACCTTTCGTCTGGGCTTGGTAATTTCAGCGACATCCGTTTGCAGCGCATGCTTGTCGTCTTTTTTATGTGGTTTCTTGCCCGCAGGAAGCGTCTTCAGATCTGGAAGTTTTTTAAATGACGGTTTTTCGCGGAACTCGCGGTCTACTTTCTGTTCGTAATCTGATTTTTTCTGCCACTTTTTCTTAGATGGCTTGGCCGGGATAAGGGATGGAGGAACCTGTGACGGCTCGAGCACGGGCATCCCGAATGTAGGCTTCGCGAATTGCCGTGCCGGCCGCTCCCCCGCGCTGGGCGGTCTGTGCTGCGCCAGACGGTCTGCCGGAGCTTGGAACGGACGCGGTTGCTGCATGCTTTGAGCTGCCGCATGTACTACAGGCTGCTGGGCTTGAGCGCTCTGCACTTCAGGGGCTGCCGGCTTCTCTTCGGCTCTGGCAGGAATTGCCTGCTTGACCTGTCCGGGAGGCGGGATCACTGGAGGTGCGGGCATGACCGGCTTCGGCTGAGGAGGAATCGGCGCCGGCTTGGGCTTCGCGCCAGGCTTCTCTAGAGTAGAGGAGAATTTCCCGATAAGCGCCGCCGCCTTCTTAAGTCGCTCTTCTTTGGAGGCGACGACTTCAACCGTGGTCTTTTCTTTCTTGACTTTCTCCTTCTCCTTCTCTTTCTCTTTCCGCACGGCCTTCAGCTTCTCGATCAGGGACTTTGTTTCTTTGTCATCGAGGCCGCTCGTGGGAGTTTTCCCCTTTATGCCCATTTTCTCGAGCACAGTAATAAGGTCCTTGCTCTCTACTCCCATTTTCTTTGCCAGTTCATGTACCCTGATCACTGTCATAAAATCCGACACCCCCAACAGATCGTAAATTGTTAAATATATTACTCTAGTCCTTGCTATTTATCAAGCCTTTTAATCTCCCGGTCTCTTTCCATATCGAATCGGCAAGCCCCTTATCCTGAATTCCAATCACTCCGACCAGTTCCCTTCCCAGCATACTGCCCATCTCGTCCCTGGTAAACAGGTCGGTGCGGCGTAATGACGCCGCGTCCTGTGTCAGGAGTTTATCCTTCGTACCTTCGGAAAGATCATCGGCAAAAATAAGCATCTCGACCCTCTTCTTTTCCAGGGCATCCTGAACTGCCGAGTATCCTGCGGCAAGCTTGCCCGCTATTGCCGACATGACAACGAGAGACTTTATCTTCTCCGTAATATTCATGACGAGCAGGGAGACAAATTCGTCCATGCTCGGATAGTTAGCCTTCAAGTGTAACGCCCGCGCCAGATTGTCCCTGCCGAGAGCTTTTTTTATGCATTCAAGCCGGGGGCAGACGTAGGCCGCGCGTCCGGGCAGCTTTTCCCGGTAGTCGATGACCGCTCCTAAGGGACTCGCGGCGATCCGAACCACTTCATCTTTTTTGAACACCGCCCTGCAGCCGATACAGGTCCTCTGTGGCTGACGTTTCATGATATCCACCAGGAGCGCGCCGGTTACTTTTTTATCAGCGCGCGTGCCGACAGGAGTATCTTCTGTGCGGTCTTTTCGCCGATGCCGGGAACGGCGAGGATCTCCTCGTCGGACATGGCGGCAATTTTCTCCACGGTATCATAGCCGGCCTGCACGAGCTGTTCAGCCGTCTTCGGCCCAACACCCTCGATACTCGTCAGGCTCGAACCTCCTGTTTCATCTCCCGTTTCTGTTTCAACTGCCGCTGCCGCTTGATCCTCCGAGGTCTCGGCCGCCTCAGTCTCGACTGCCATTTTCCGCGTCTCTTCGACAATAGCAGCCTCAATCTCCTGTTCTCGTTCCTTCTGGCGCTCCTGATCGTATTCAGACTCGCTCAGGATGTCGATCTTCCAGCCCGTTAATTTGGCCCCCAGTCGCACGTTCTGGCCCTTCTTGCCGATTGCGAGCGAAAGCTGGGCATCGGCAACAACGGCCAGTGCAGAACGGTCTTCCTCGGTCACGCCCACTTTCTCGACCACTGCCGGGCTCAAGGCTTTGGCGATGAAGATGCGCGGGTCCTCGGACCAGGGGATGATGTCGATCTTCTCGCCGCGCAGTTCGCGGACCACGGCCTGCACACGCGACCCCTTCATGCCGACGCATGCCCCGACCGGATCAACCTGAGAGTCCTTCGATGTCACGGCGATCTTGGTGCGGTCACCTGCTTCGCGTACCACGCCTTTAATCTCAACGATATTCTCGTAGATCTCGGGCACTTCCATCTCAAACAGTCGGGCCACGAAATCCGGATGCGCCCGGGAGAGTACTACCTGCGGCCCCTTCGAGGTATCCCGCACCTCGAGCACGTAGGCCCTAACGCGGTCTCCCCGGCGATAGCTCTCACGCGTCACCTGTTCGCGCGCTGGCAGCACCGCCTCTGTCTTCCCGAGATCGATGTAATATGCGCCTTTTTCATGGCGCAGCACGATGCCGTTCACGAGCTGCCCGATCTTGTCGTTGAACTCCTTGAGAATGACGTCCCGTTCCGCCTCTCGAACCTTCTGGACGATGACTTGGCGGGCGGTCTGGGCCGCGATCCTTCCGAAGCCCTCGAACTCCACCTGGAGCGGGACCTCGCCGTCCATCTGTGCGTCGGGATAGAGCTCCAGCGCTTCTTCGAGAGTGATTTCCTCTTCCGGGTTCGCAACCGCAGGCACGACCTTCTTGTACGCATACATGATGATATCGCCCCGCTTGGGGTCTATCTGAACCGCGACCCTCTGGGTGCCGTACTTTTTCTTTGCCGCGCTTACAAGCGCCGACTCGACGGCCTCGATTACCATCTCCTTGGAGATGCCTTTTTCCTTGCTGATCTGATCGATCACATGAATCAATTCCTGACTCATACGTATTTGCCTCCTAAAATATTTATACTGTCACAAATCGGTCACTAGCAGATCTTACATCGCGCAATGGGTGCTCCTTGATTGGCATCGAAAGATCTGTTTCTAGGATTAAAAAACAACTTCAAGTGAAGCCTTGGCGATATTGGCCAGCGGGATTTCGAGAACAGTCCCCTTTTCCAATCCAACTCTGATCGCGTTCTCGCCCATCCCGAGCAGCTTGCCGTGGAAGACCTTCTGCCCGTTGATCGGCTGATAGGTCTTCACCTTGACATCACTGCCCATAACCCGGATAAAATGCTCCGGTTTGGAGAGCACTCGGTCGAGCCCTGGCGACGATACCTCAAGCGTATAGGAATGGGGGATAATATCTTCGACGTCCAGAGCAGTGCCCAGATCCCTGCTCACGGCCTCGCAGTCGTCCAGCGTAACCCCCTCTGATTCCCGATCGATATAGACCCTGAGAAGCCATTTCGGTCCCTGTTTCTGGAACTCCAGGTCCCATAAGGACAGGCCAGCCGATTCAAGGATCGGATCGAGAATTTGCCGGATCTGTTCCTCGGCATCAGACATGATGTCCCCCAAATAAAAAGAGTGGGCAAAAGAAATGCCCACTCTCAAAATAAATCCCCAGAGTGTTATAATCTTATAACATACTGGGAAAAAGAATGCAAGGGGAAAATGGCAGTCGTCAGACTGCCGAGATATGTATTTCCGGTCACCGAGAGGTGCGGTTACCGCGGCAAGGCGGAAACTCCTTCGTTTCCGGTACTTAATAATGAGGTGTCATTTCTTCCGGGAATATCGAGATATCATATCGCTCAGATCCTCATCGTGCTTCAGACCATCGAGCTTCGCCCTCGTCAGGTCCGTCCGCCTGAGGCGCACCCCGCGTATATCGGAATTCGTCAGGTCCGCGGCCGTCAGCGTGGCATCCAAGATATCAGCATCCCTCAGATCTGCCGAGGCGAGGTTCGCGTTGCTCAGGTCGGTCCCGTGAAGGTTCGCCTCCCGCAAGTCGCATCCCGAGAGAACAGCGCCTATCATGCTTGATCCACGGGCGTGGATCTTGGTCATCACAGCCCCGCTGCACTGGATCATGCCGGCGTCAATCATCTGGAGGTTGGCGTCGGTGAGGTCTGCCTTCTCAAAACTCGCCCCGGACAATTTCGAGTTCGTGAAGTCGGCCTCCGGCAGGATCGCTCCCGAGAAATCAGAGCCCACAAAAGTCGAGAATGTGAGGTTCGCCTTTGCAAGAATTGCCTTCTTAAAAGAGCAGCCGGTGAAATTCGAGCTGCCCAGGTCGCATCCTGACAGGTCGCAGTTCCTGAAGCTTGATCCGCTCAGATTCGAGCTGCTCAGATTGGCACCCTTCAGATTCGATCCATCAAACCGGAGACCGATCAGTTCCATGCCGCTCAGAATGACACCCGAAAGATCGCAATTCGAAGCGTCTCCCGTCGACATGGCAATCGCATGAAGGTCTTTTTTCGAAAGTTTTTCCATAGGCGTATAACCAATCGCAATGCAGGCTGATGGGGACAAATCCTGCACCGGCCGATGGGAGGGACATCGGATTGCTCTGCTACTTATGGCATCTTCCGCAGTTAGCCTTGTCCTTCACATCAAAAGCCTTTTCTCCGTTGTGGCAGTGGCCGCAGAATTGACCCTTGTTGATTTTGCTCATGTCCATTTTGGAGGAATCCTTGGCCATTTGGAACGTATGGTTATGACAGGCGCTGCACTTTAAGTCCTTTATGTTTACATGCAGGTCATGGCTGAAGATCACGGGCTTGGCGTTCGCGGGTGTGAATGACAGATCGCCACCGCCTGGAACAGCGGCGACAGCCGTGCCCCCGGATAACACCAGACAGAGTAACGCAATCAATGTGACAGATTTCTTCATGATCACTAACCTCCTTTTCATTGGATTGCCCCGCATGATGTTGCGAAGTCAACCTTCCTCATTTCGTCGGAATACCTTTCATAAGCTGACCTATAATGAAATTTCTGATCATTTCCCGATCCGTGCTCTTTATTTCTACGAACTTCATTCCCATACCCGGCTCCTTGGGCAGGCCGGGGGTGAGGGCGACGCTGTACACGACGACAGCCTGGATCTTGACCGGAATCGAGTGGAGCAGGATGGTGGCCGAAAGAACTGCATCGACAGGCCGGGGGTTCAGCGTGTGCACAAAGATCCCGTTCTCCGACAGCTCAGAGACATACTCGGTGTGGGAAATATCGGTCGGGCTAAGACCGCTCACTCTGACCGGGAGCAGCGTCCGCAGACGTATGTACTGCCGCGGCATGCTCTCCGTTGCTTGCTGAATAGCTCTGTAGAGCGCCGTTGGCTCCACCGGTTTTTTGAGGAAGGCCGCGCATCCAGATGCTCGGCAATGCTCTTCACGCTTCTGGTCCCCGATCGCTGTATGGATAATGACGGGAATCGCCTTGGTCGCGGGATCATGCTTTATATTAATAAGCAGCTCCAGGCCGGACATCCGCTGCAGCGAAAGCTCGGTTATGATCAGATCCGGCAGCGCAGCTTCAATGATCCTCAGCGCATCCTCGCCCGAGTTCACGATAAACACATCGTATTCAAGCCGCTGCAGGATCATGCCCGTAGCAAACAGGTCCCGGACATACCCGTCCACAAGGAGAGCATAGCTCGTTTTCCGGTCCAGCGCCTGGTTGCCGTGTCCGCTGGGAGAAGGATCGATCATTACCCGTGCCACCTTTTCTCTTCCGAGATCGGAGCGTGGTTCGCCGGTTTACCCCAGACTAATGAAAGCCCCAAGAATATGCTCCCTGCCCCTGCTTCGTGCAAAAGAAGCGACAGCTCTTCACTCTCATGAATTATTGCACAGAGAATCGTTGGTGTCAATTACGATTAAGAGCACTTCGGAGATAGTTGATTGTGATCATCATCACAGACAAGGGAAGGGATATTTTATTATATAAAGGCATACTATTAATAGGTGGATAATGGAAAAAGTCTGGGTAATACGAGATCCAGATGAGCTGCTTCAAGGCCACAAAACGAGGCGCTTGACGAAGGAAGCACTTCCTTCGGACGGGAAAAGCCCCGCGGCTGCATATTCCCTTTCCATGATATGCTGGGGAGCAGGACAGCTGTACAACAACCAGCGGGTGAAAGGGTTGCTGTTTCTTTTCGCCATGATCATCTTTTTCATAGGGGGCATGCTGTGTCTCATGTACATGAATCCCCTTCTTCAAGTTCTGAGCTCATATAAATATTCTGTGGCTGATGCCTTCCTCATGGCTGAACTCCTGTTCTTTTCGGCGCTGATCTTCTGGACGTACAATGCCGGCGATGCGTACCACGCTGCAGTGAAAGCCAGAGCGATGCCGTTTGCCGGTATACAAAGCCGAACGTATCCTTTTCTCTGTTCTTTGCTCCTCCCGGGCTGGGGGCAGTTTCTGAACGGTCAGCCGATAAAAGGCAGCATGTATGCGGGCTTTTCAGTTCTGGCCGCCTTTTCGTTCGTTTCGGTCCCATCCGTCATAGCGGCTTGGCCTTCCCTGGAGGCCGTGAAAACCCGTTTTATCATTGAAGAGATTTTCGCTCTTACCGTGCTGTTCGCTCCGCTTATTCCATTCATATGGCTTTTCGGCAGCTTTGATGCCCTGAAGGTAAGTCTCGATGACATCAAAAAGGAGTCGGTCTTCGACAGGATCTCGTACGCGAACAACCGCCGCCGATCGCAAGGATGGGTGAAGGGCGTCTTTCCCCATATCAAGTCAACCGTAGCGCTCGGGCTTTTCCTCATCCTTCTCGTGATCGTCGTCGGCCGTTCTTTTCCCGCGAAGTACTATTGCGATCAGCTTATGCAGGCCCGGGCACGATTGCAGGAGAAGGGAATGACCATTGTCCCCGAGATCATCGGGAGTGTTCTTTCACTCGCCCCGTCAGCGGGGAAGTAGCATCATGCGTGGGTACAAAGAGCGGGTTTGCAGGTCGAAACCCCCGCACCACGGTGTACTTCACGATCATTGAACCTGCCTCACCGGCGGTAAAATCCCATGGCATTTTACGAAGAGCCCCGTTCCCTGGATCGCGGACCTCGGGTGCGGTTTAACCGCGTAAGGCGGCCATGCCTCGTCGCAAAAATTACGTAGAATACTTGCGGGATGAATGCACGTCAGGGGTGTGACCCGTTTCGCAGAAGTTCGATGAATTCAGCGTCACCCAGCATTGTCTTGATGGCTTCCGCCAGTGTCTGACCGGCCAACCGATCGGCCTCCGTCACCATTGAACCGACACCGTACCTGCTCGATCCGGCGATTCCCTCATAAACTTTTGACCAACCCGTTGATGACGTAACCGTGACTTTCGACTTGAACTGGTAGAGCTCTTTGGCTTGGCTGAAGGTAATCTCCGGCAACGCGAGACCGAGAGTTACAGGCGCGTCGCTCCGCACCTGGGCGCCTCTTCGCGCCAATTCGCGAGCCAAGGCTTCGACAAGCTTCTTTGACCAATCCCGCCGATTCGCCCTGAAACCTGATTGCTCTTTCTTTTCCGTCAGGATATCATGCTCCACCGAGTCTTTCTCGGCGTTCGTGACGATGAGAGATACGGATTTCAGAGACACCGTTTCATATTCCCTCACCAGCGGAACAACTCTCGGCGTGGCTGTGTAACTGTATCCCGCGAGCAGCGACGAACTGAAGACCAGCGCAACGACTGCGCTCCGTTTCATGCCGGAAGGCATCATTTCCTGCAAAGCCTCATGAGACTTTTAGATCAGATTGAGCACTTAACTGCATGCAATTCACCTGTACGCAAACAATCTTATCAGCCGCATCCCCTCGCCGCCTTTTCGCTCAAGCTAAGAACATGGCCATTGCATATATAATAAACTTAGAATTTTGATAAGTAAAATCTTATTTTTCGTGTTGATTTCCTGTACCACATGTGCAATAATCTTCCCCGCATTGCCTTTGACATGCTTTTTTTTCAAAATTCGCATATAACTCAGGAGGTACTATGAAGAAGAATGAATGTGTCAGGCTGATGCTATTGTTGCTATTTCCTGCGATCTTATCTTTTTTTTCATCCCCGGGATGGGCTGCTGAACAACCGGCCCTTAGCTCTAGTGATTGCGTCAAGTGCCATGCAGCTCAACCTGCACAAATAGAATCTCAAGGAGCACGTCACAAGACCATCACCTGTCAGGATTGCCACACGGGTCACCGTCCCGCGTCAAAGAACAATATCCCCGAATGCAACCAGTGTCACCAGGGTAAACCTCACTTTGAGACCAAGGGGTGCCTGACATGCCATACGAACCCTCATACCCCCCTTGTGATAACCTTCTCTTCCACGTTGACAGATCCCTGTCTTACCTGCCATACAGCTCAGATCAAGCAGTTGCGTGAAAATAAGAGCAAACATACTGCTCTCTATTGCTCCACGTGCCACAGCGTCCACCGTCAAGCGCCGGCCTGCACGAAGTGCCACAAGCCACATTCCGCCGACATGGCGGCGGCTGACTGCAAGAAGTGCCACAAGGCGCATATGCCGAAGGTCGTGACTTACGCTTCTGATACAGGTTCGATATACTGCGCCGCATGCCACAGCAATCCGTACAACCTCCTCAAAGCGTCCAAGGCAAAGCATTCGACCCTGACGTGCGCATATTGTCATCAGGAAAAGCACAAAATGGTCCCGAAATGCCAGGATTGCCATGGAGATAAGCATCCGGCAGGTATTATGGCCAAATTCCCGAGATGCGGAGATTGTCATAAGATAGCTCACGATCTTAACAACTGGAAACCAGCTCCCGAGACGGCTGCCGAAGCTCCAAAAAAAGCAAAGAAGAAGAAAAAGTAACTGAAACATTTAAGAGGAAAAAACAAAAGGGCCCTTAAAAGGCCCTTTTGTTTTTCAACTCGAAAGGTTCGCTTTATGACACATGCCGGGCCGGGCTTCGTTCAGGATAGCGATGGCATGACAGATGTAGAATGTCAATCCTTGCCCTTAAACCCAAAGAGGTGTCTGGAAGAGCAAGCAGGACGTTAAAGGCGCTAAAACCAAAGCTGTCCCCTATTCTTGGCCCTCTCCTCGACGGTTTCGTTATTTCAACAGCGAAATCACGAGTGCTGCGGCGGAAGCGACCAGTGCTGTGGCGGCTACCCAGAATACAAACTTCTGCCTCGCCAAGACGATCCCCAGAGCGTTCTCAATGTCCATTTGCTGATCTTCAAGACGCTTCATGGCATCTGTACGCTCCTTGCTTGCGCGCCGGGTCATCAGTTCGCCTGCAATGCCGATGGCTCCCGGAAGGTAGAACCCGAATATCCTCCTCCAAGGGACCTTTGCCAAAACTGTTGTAATTCCCATGTCGATCCTCCGAACGCTCAGTAAATCCATGCCCTATGCGTGAGGAATCCCCGGGGTGGCGAGAGCAGGTGCAATTATGAAGATGCAACATCCGACGCTTACCGGAATCTCGATGCGTTGACCCCTATGGGGATTCAATGAGATACCGGAAGAGATCTTTTCACTGCGCTTCACTTTGCGGCATCTCCCGGTTTCATGTCCGTCAGAATGAACTCCAGCGACCCGATAGAGACCATGCTTTTTATGAGCACCGGGACCTTCCTGCTGTCGTCAGTGAGCCAGATGAAGAGCTCTCCATCGCTCATGAAGATGCCCTTTTGGGCCTTGACCTTGATGGTGGAGAATTCCCCGATGAGCGTCTTCACCTTTTCCCTGCCCATGGCCCGGACCTCGACAGGCCAAGTCGTACCTCGATCACAGACTCCGAAAGTAATGGTCTTGCCTTCGGCGAGATCCTCTCTCGTCCGGAGATAATAGAGCGCAGACAGGCTGTCCTGAACCTGGTCCGGAATGGTCATAGTCTCCGGCGGATCGTCGTTAACCTTGCTGACCACCGTTCTTTGCACATGATCGAAGACCAGTTCGCGACGTCTGATTTTCTCGCCGTGAATCGCCTTGAGACTGTACGATAGACTTTGCATGATCCGCGGGTCGAAAACACTCTGGACCGTATCGCCCAGCGGGTAAAGTTTGCCCACGATGCCTATGGTGTGTGACGTCACGATGAACCGGAAGAGTTCCCTATGGTCCGGCGTCGTCTCCTGTTTGACCTCCATGACCGCCGTCCCTGCCTTTATAACGTTTGACCAGCTGACGTTGTAGGTCAGTATTTCTCCCGGCTGAAACGCCTGGATGTGCGGCTGAAAGGAGGCTTCCGTCGGTTCTTCTGCATTGAACGTCCCTGGAATAAGCACCAGCACGAACGCGAGCAGGCACAGGGCAGTCGGACGACCCTTCCCACGAAAGCGCCGGAACTCATTCGACAGGCTCATCGTTCTCCGCTCCCGCCCTTCTGGACCTCTGCGAAATTCGGCTTTTTCACTTCGTAATTGGTTCTTGCTCTCATCAAATTGCATCGTCATGTAAAAGCACACCCATTGAGTGACCTTATGAACCCCCCTTCGTAAGCTCACGGAGCGTTTTTTCTAGCTCTTTCAAGTAGTTTCCAAATCCTGTCCAGTCCTCTTTCCGGAGCGCTTCCCTCGCTCTTCGCAGCTGTTCCAGCGCCCGGGAACCCAACTCCTTCTGCTGCCGACCGATGGAGGACGCTCCCTCCGCCGCTGTCGTCATCCTCGGCAGTGTTCCGGAGAAGAGCCGTTGAATCGCCGCTTCCAGTGTTTCCTCCATGACCACGTTATTCCCATAGGCGACGATGACCCTGCTCAGTTCCGGGAGGCCCCCTTTGTCCGTGGCGACAAGATAAAGAGGCTGCACGTAGATGAGCGAATCCTCGATCGGAATGATCAGGAGGCTCCCCCTGATGACTTCAGAACCGTGCTGACCCCAGAGCGTGAGTTGCTGAGAGATATAGGCATCCTGGTCGATTCGAGCGTCGACCTGGCGCGGCCCGAAGACAAGCCGGTCCCGCGGGAAGGTGTACACCATCACCTTGCCGTAGTTCTCTCCGTCGCAACGGGCCGCCATCCAGGCCGCCAGATTGTCCCTTTTGGAAGGAGTAAACGGCAGGAGAAGGATGAACTCCTCTGCCTTGCCCGCCGGTAGATTTGTGATGAGGTAATAAGGATCCATGGTATGCTGGCGGTAGGATGGTATTTCCCAGAGGTCCTCCTTGTTGTAGAACACCGAGGGGTCGGTCATGTGGAACGTGGTGAACATCCGGGCCTGAATCTTAAGCAGGGCCCGGGGATACCGTATGTGTCTCCGGAGGTCCCTCGGCATCTCTGCAAGGGGCCTGAAGAGGGTCGGGAAGATGGCGGCGTAGGTCCTGGTCATGATGTCCTGATCGTCAACAACGTAGAATGAGACCGTGCCGTCATATGCGTCAACGACAGCCTTGAGGGGGTTGCGGATATAATTGGTACCTTCCTGGATGGGTTTTGAATAGGGAAGGTTTCCCGTGTGCGAATATGCGTCTATGATCCAATACAAGCGACCGTCCTCACCGATCACAAAGTACGGATCAGGATCGTACGCGAAGAACGGAGCAATCGCAGTAACCCGTTTCATGATCGACCGGTAGTAGAGGATCCGGCTTTCATCGGTCACATCGCTCGAAAGGACTATCTTGAAGTTCCCGAAGTATGCGGCGTAGAGAAGCCTTGACAACAGCGACGAGAGCCGGACGCCGCCCTTCCCAGCATAGCCAGTATAGATGTTTCCCCCTGTCGTGGGGTAGCCGAATTCTTTCGTCTTGGTATTCACGATCACGTAATCGTTCGGACTCTCCCCATAGTAGATCTCGGGACGGGTCACCTTCGGACCCGCGCTCGAGACAGGCGGGATGTCCTTGATGTAGAATTCCGGCAGCCCTTCCTTTGTGATGCCGCTCACCGGTCCCATTGCCAAGCCGAAACCGTGGGTGAAAACAAGCCGCTCGTTGATCCATGACTTCTCCGGGAGGTCGGCGTAGGACAGCTCTCGAGGGGACAGCATGACCTGGAGGTAATTTCCGTTCACGGTGTATCGGTCATTATCCACACCGCTGAAATGGTAGTAGGTCCGGATCTGCTGCAACTGGCTGTATGTCTTCAGGAGGGGTTCCTCATCCCATAACCTGATGTTCTGGATCGTCGGCAGATTCTTCCGAATATCGGCGAAGGTCAGCTGTTTGTCTGCCGCAAAGGGCTGCAATTCCATGTTCGCAAGGCCGTAGCCGTACCGGCTAAACTTGATATGGTTCGCGATGTAGGGCCGCTCCAGGACGATCTCGTTGGGAGAGACCTTGAAGCTCTGGATTGCCGAGGAATAGGCCTGCAGACCCAGGAAGTACACGCCTATCAGCACGCCGATCGCGTACAGTGGTACAGCGAGAGAGCGGCGCACCGCGTAGGCGGAGACGACGATTGCCGCTAACGCGGTGAGCACGGCCATAATGGAGAGCATCGGAAGACGGGCGTGTACATCGGTGTACGATGCCCCGTACAGGACGCCGTGCTCGCTGGTCATGAGGCCATAACGGTCAAGCACAAAGCTGATCGACAGGCTGAGGAGGAAGAACGACCCCAAGACGCCCAAGTGTCGCTTCACCCCTGGTTCTATGGTGAAGTGCCGACCAATGACCACGATTCCACCACGAACGATGTACAAGGGTATGGTCAGCAGGGCGGCAACCACGATCAGGCTGCGCCCCATGTCGTTCAGCATGTCGACGAAAGGATAGATGAAGAGGTAAAACGAGATGTCTTTCCCGAAGAGTGGATCAGCAATACCTGCGGGCATGCTGTTGAGGAAGAGGAGCGCTTGTTCCCAGTGCTGTGAACCGACCGGGAAAGCGAAAAGGGCTGCGATAAGCGACACCACGAGAGAGATCCATACCACAAGCCGGTTCAGATCAATATGGCGCAGTTGCGGAACCTTCTCCCACATGGGGTGCAGGCCAGCCAGGGCATAGGTGTACCTCCCTGCAATGGCGAGGTTGACGAAGATCACGAAAAAGGTGAGCGAGCCGAAGGCGAGCCCTGAGAACGTCTTTGCCTGAAAGGTCTTTGAGAAAACCGCCTCATACCCCACCTCGCGGAAGAACAACCAGTCCGCCATAAATGCGAAAAATTCCCGAGATCCGAGCAAGAACACGAATGCTGCGATGATGGCGATAAAGAAGACCCTGTTCCGAGCCATTTTCTTATTCATCCTGCTCCCTCATGTTGGGTTACCGACACGGGTTGTTTCATCCTAACGAGCTATACGAAGATAGTCATAGGTGCCAACGCGGTATGCCGCTTGTGATACTGTAACGGATTTTTTCATCTCTGGCAAGGAAAAGAAACAGGCGGGCCTGGAGTACGCCGAGCGAAACGAGGCGGCCGGCTGCACAGTTACATTTGAAGCGTCAGGTACCAGTGAATAGATATGAGCGACTGGAAATCAGATCTTTGTATGTTCACGTAATCAGGGGGCAATGTTATGCCTGATAAGGGACTTTATGCTCGGTTTTGACCTTCAGTCTGCCAAAAGACCGGCTAACATGACCTCTGCATTCTCCTTATAGTATAATAGCATCAGGCGCTATTCAGACGAAAAGGTGGAACTGGGGACGATGCATATGCACGATGAGAGGATCATGTTTCTCGAAAACAAGGCCGCACAGATCAGGAAATTATTGCTGGGATCTCTCCTCCTGGGAAAGAATGCATGGAAGGATCAGTTGCTGCGGACTTCGCAGGGCATCGACGTTATGAAGACGATTGAGGAAGCAGAAGAGGAATTCATCGATCCGTCCATCACCGATCCCGTCGTGAAGCTCGACGCTGTTCTCGGCGTTATCAATAAGCGAGCACGCGCCGTGGTAGTACTGATTGACTATATTGCACAGCAGAGGTGACGATGATCTTTTCTGCATCTGTGCGTTCGGCGATTCGAGACTGATTGATTGTAGATGTCATGGCAGGAACGATCGATCTGGGGGAAGTACCCGTATCTCATGCTTCAGCCGGTTTTTCAGGGGAACAGGGCCATCTGGTCTTTTCTCAGCTGAGGGAAGCTCTCTTCCGGCATGTGGAACATGTTCTTGAAGGCCCTGTTCATAAATGAGACGAGCTGTCGGAATTTGTATGAATCGTGGTGTGAATCACCCTTTTGCTCAGAGGTGCGCCAGCTTTCCACATCGGATATGCGCAGTTCCACCCCGAGAGTATGCTGCTCGGTCTTCTTGTCTATCTGGTCTCTTCCTGCGTAGAGAGGTGTGCCGGGAATCATTATCTCGTTTGTCCCGGACGTACGGTGGATCGGCAGGGAAAAGGCAATGTTGCACTGGAACTTCTTATGGCCACGGGACGAATGGACATTCTTTTCGGTATTCATGCTCAAAGCCTCATAAAAATTTCTCGCATGAGAGAGCAGTCGTCCTTCCTCATGCGTTTCATTGCCTCCCCTGCTTCGGGCAAGGCTGATCATCAACCTCCGCACCGCCTCTTCCATGCTCTCCGGGCTATCAAAGAGCGTCTGTGTAATGGAGTGTGAAGCTGTATTTTCCTGAAGGATCACTCCGCGTTTCTGGAGTGCATGAAACAGCTTCAGCGTGTCATCCCTGCTTTTCAGTATGAAAGTTATCGCAAGGATGTCCCTGATGTCATATGCTTCCCCTTCCACGTCCTTCCCCAGCTTGGTGACCAAGCTCGCCGGGCTTTTTAACCGCGCCCTTATCTCGGCAATTTCTACGTCGACACCATCCCCGCTGTTGAAGACCAGATAACCTTTCGATTGATCGAAGGCCAAGGACTCTCTCAGACGATGGAAAAACGTTGAGATCTTGACAAACGCCCTTTGAGCAGATTCATTATCGGGGATATGAGCCGGATGTTCCCAATCGTAGTGGTAGAGATCATCGAGCTGTTGGCCTTGCATCTCCAGAAAGAATCCCAGCTGGGCATAATCATTGATATCCTGGCTGTCCTCCTCGATCGACTTGATCAGATGCGCCGTCTTGAGGAGGGAGCAGGCCACTTCCTGCCAGGCTGCAGGCACTTCCAGGTCTCTCCCCTTATATCCGTAAAAAACACGCGGGTACCTCCGGGATGAGGCAAGAAGGAACAGGTGGCGCGGATCTTCTCCCACTATGCTCCGGAATTGCGGGTCACGCAGGACCGATGCAGATTCTTCAATGGCATGCAGGCATTTCAGGTAACAGCCGGCGTTCGGAGAACGCAATGCCGCGAGCCCTTCCAGTTGCTTCACCATGAAGGGGAATAGCCAATCGAGAATATAGGCGTAAGAGCGTTTTATGTAAAGCGTCGCTCGTTCGCGCTCACTCTTTGGCAACTCGTTGCTTCCAAGCGTGTCAAAGCCGCGGTTGGCCATCATCTTGGTCGCCTGACTGAGGAAAGTTGCATATTCCCGTGCAGGCAGCAGCAGAAATGGCGTCATCTCGGTTCTGTCCAGGATGGAACCGAAGATTTCATGATGAAGTTCCTGGTCAGCAGGCGTATTTTCCACGGAGCAGTTCCCTTAAAGTTGCTATTTCCCTCTTGATCTCTAATTTTTTTTCTGATCGAGAAAACGTAATCCGGACTATGAAACCGGATTAGCGGCAAGGGACAAGAGCAGGTGTGAGAATACCAAAGTAAAAAGGCAAAGTCAAACAGCAACACCAGCTCATAGGCAGCGAAGGGTTCTGCCTTTTTCGTCCCGTGCAACTTTCGTCCACTTGCTGTGCTGCTGCCAACAATTTATCCCGCGCAATAGGATAATTTCCTCCTGGCGATAGGAGTTTCTTCTAATTTACAAATCCCGG
>Ga0187777_10000240_pt1 | contig 41460 bp, 30 predicted proteins | sample 1015_Q2_SP5_10_M_FD_132416 | JGI IMG/M metagenome (GOLD analysis project Ga0187777, IMG submission 132416) | Tropical peat soil microbial communities from peatlands in Department of Meta, Colombia - 1015_Q2_SP5_10_MG | ecosystem: Environmental > Terrestrial > Soil > Wetlands > Peat | place... | reverse complement strand
GAAGTCGCCATGGGAAAAGTTGAGCCGGGCGACGTTCATGCCCGATTCGATCATCTGTCTCATCACCGCGGGCGACTCCGATGCGGGACCTATAGTGCAGACGATCTTGGTTTTATTGATCGGAAGCTTCATGTCTTCCCTCCGGCATCATCGGGACTTAACTCGATAGCCACATGGACGGAATCCCTCAACGCGGTCCTGGCCACCGCGAGGCCGCTAAGAGTGAACAACCTCAGCATGCCTTCGTTCGAAGGGAGAACTTCTGCCTCGAACTTCACGATCCCTGATGCACGGGCGATTATTACCAGGTGCTTGAAGATGCGCGATCCGATCCCGAGTCCCTGGTGTGCGTCATCGATGAGGAACGCCACCTCCGCCCTCGACGCTGCGCCGGAAGCCCCTGTCCGGATATACCGTCCTCCCCCTACGATCCTGTCATGCTCTTCATCGCTCATGACCGCTACCAAGGCGACGACGTTCTTGAAGTCTACGTCGGTCAACTGATCCAGTTCGTCATCTCCCAAATCCCTCTTGGCCGAGAAAGTCCGGCGGTAAAGGGACTCGGGGCTTACTTTGCGGAGTGCGTCGGTCACACGCCCCCTGTCGTCGGGACGAATGGCACGGATAGTTACCGGCCGCCCGTCACGGAGGCGTTCCATGACTGAGTAGTTCGCGATGTCATTCTTGTTCATGATGGAAGATGCGTCTCCGTTTCGTAAGGAGAATATTTCCCGCCTACGAACGAACATTTGCCTTTTCAATGGTGCTGATGGTCTGAAGCGCGATCTCGAGCTCTTCGTTCGTTCGTATCACGAGAACCTTCACCGGAAGGCCATCCTGCTGTATTTCTGCAACGCTTCCTTTGGCCGCGTTATTCTTAGCGGGGTCGACACCGATCCCGAGGTGCTTCAGACCCTCGCATACCCGCTGTCTGACGGCGACTGCGTTCTCTCCGATACCTCCGGTGAACACGATCGCATCCAGCCTTCCCACCACAGCATGGTAAGCACCTACGTATTTCTTGATCCGGTAGCAGAATATTTGTATCGCAAGTTCGGCCTCTTCATTTCCCGTCGCTGCCCGTTCCAGTATCTCGCGCATATCGCTGGCTCCGCAGATCCCTTTGAGCCCGCTCTCCGTGTTCAGAATACTTTCCACTTCGTTTGCCTTCATGCCCGCCTCACGCATCAGATAGTAAGGGATCGAAGGGTCGATGTCTCCACACCGAGTTCCCATGACTAATCCTTCGAGGGGGGTCATGCCCATGGAAGTGTCGATGCTTCTGCCGTTCTGGATGGCGGCTGCGCTCGCCCCATTTCCAAGATTTAATGTGATGAGGTTCATCTCCGAGAGATGCTTGCCCAGATGCTTAGATGCCTCTTTCGCTACGTAGGCATGTGATGTCCCGTGAAAGCCGTACCTGCGGACATGGTGTTGTTCGTAGAGTTCGTTAGGCAGGGCGTAGTGATAAGCCAGGGGCGGCAGGGTCTGGTGGAACGCCGTGTCGAATACCACCACCTGCGGAACGCGGGGAAACCGGTCCTTCGCCGCTTCGATTCCGAGGAGGTTGGAGGGATTGTGCAGCGGCGCCAGCGGGATGAGTCCGCGAATAGCCGCAATGACCTTGGCATCGATCAGGGCAGGCTCACGAAAGGTCTCCCCCCCGTGCACCACGCGATGACCAATACCGAACAGTTCCGAATCGTCCTTTATAATCCGGTCTTTCTGGTTAACGATTGCCATGAGGTCAAACCCCTCCCGGTGGTTTGCCAGGTGCGCAGTGCGGGACTGCTCTTCAAAAGTGCCGTCGGCCTTCAGCCGCCGTTGCCGGACGGTGCCGTCAGCGCTCCCGATCTTCTCTATCAGCCCTGATGCAAACATGGCGCAGTCTCCGACGTGAAAGACCTCGTACTTGATCGAAGAGCTGCCACAGTTGATGACGGCTACCTTCATGGTATCATCCCTTGCGTTGACCGTTCGTCGCGTCGTTGACAATCTGACAGGCCTTCCAACTATCCTTGGGCCTGGATCGCCGTTATCGCGATAGTGTTGACGATGTCCGTCACCAAAGCGCCCCGGCTCAGATCATTGACCGGCTTCTTGAGCCCTTGGAGCACCGGTCCGATAGCTATTGCATTCGCGGCGCGCTGGACCGCCTTGTATGCGTTGTTGCCGGCGCTTAAATCAGGGAAAATGAAAACCGTTGCGTGGCCGGCTACCTCGCTGTCCGGCATTTTCACTTTCGCTACCGTGGCGTCCACAGCGGCGTCGTACTGAATAGGTCCTTCGATCTTCATGTCTGCCCGTCGGGTGCGAACGATCCGAGTTGCTTCCCTTACCCGGTCGACATCCGGCCCAGACCCCGATCCCCCCGAGGAATAAGAGAGCATTGCGACCCGCGGCTCGATGCCGAAAGCTTCTGCCGTCGCGGCGGAACTGATCGCGATATCGGCCAGCTGTTCCGCCGTCGGGTCAGGTACTATTGCGCAGTCTCCATAGACCAGCACCCGGTCGGCGAGACACATGAAGAATACGCTCGATACGATCGAGATCCCCGGTTTTGTCTTCACGAACTCCAATGCGGGCCTGATGGTGTGCGCAGTGGTGTGGATCGACCCTGAGACCATTCCGTCGGCGAGGCCTCGGTGCACCATCATGGTGCCGAAGTAGCTCACGTCAATCAGCGTGTCTTGCGCCATCTGCTGCGAAACGCCCTTGTGCTTTCGCAACTCATAATAGGCGTCTGAGAATGCCGGCAACAGCTCAGAAGCCCGGGGGTCGATGATCCTGGCGCGGTCAAGTGAAAGCCCGAGGGCGGCGGCCTTCTGCTTCACCTCTCCGGGGTCGCCGAGCAGTGTAATGTCGCAAACATCCCGGAGGAGTATGATCTCCGCCGCCTTGAGGATCCGTTCTTCCAAGCCTTCGGGCAGAACGATGTGCTTGCGTTTCTGCTTCGCCCTCCTGATAAGCTCGTACTGGAACATGAGCGGCGTGATCCGTTCCGAGCGCGTTACCGCGGCCCTCTCAAGGAGACCGGGGACGTCCACGGCAGACTCGATGATGCCGAGGGCCGCCGCGATCTTCCGTTTGTTCTCCACGGACAGGGACGGCCGTACGCCGCTCACGTTTATTGCCGTCGTGAACGTGTCAGTACCTACTCCCAGCACCGGCACCCGTGAGGAGCGAAGTCCCTCGATCAGACGCTGTATCTGCGGCGCCGGTTTGAGGTTTCCCGTGAGCACCATGCCGGCGACGCGGGGATAAAGGTTCGAGCGGTCCGCAGCGAGTGTGCCGAGGATGATATCGGACCGGTCTCCGGGTGTTATCACCAGGCTTCCCTCTTCAAGATGGTCGAGGAAGTTCGGTAGTTCCATGGCGGCGATCTTGACACTCATGACCTCTCCGTCAAGCTGTGAGTCATCCCCGCTGATCAGCACGGTTCCGAGGCTGCGGGCGATATCTCGGACCGTGGGCCGTTCCAGAATCGTTTCTTCAGGAAGCACATACACCGGACAATTACCCGGAAGTCCCTGTTTCATTCCTGTAAGGATGTTCATGCTCCGGACTTGCTCCACGCGATTAATGATTACAGCAAGAACGTCGCATTTCCTGCTCTCAAGCGATTCGAGCAACGTCCGCGTAGCGCGGCCGATTGCATCAGGGTCCTTACCTCGCCCATTTATGATGGGCACGAGAGTCGAACCGAGGTTCCTTGCGATCTCCACATTGAAGTCGAATTCCAGGGCTGTCGATACACCAGTATAATCGGTGCCCACGCAGAGCGTGAAGTCGCACCTGCTCTCAATAGCCTTATAGCGCTCAAGGATGAGGCTGTACAGCTCATCGTACTTGCTTGCAGCGAGGAGTGAGAGCGCATCCTCCATCGAGACACCATACTGTTCAGCAGGAGTGAGTGGGAGGTGGTACAGGCCGGTCATGAGCGTGATGAAGCGGTCCGTGCTGCCGCTTTCGGCGATGACGGGTCTGAACAATCCTACATTCTTGAGACGTCCGGAGAGCTGATCCATAAAACCGAGCGCTACGATGGCCTTGCCACTTCCGGGTTCAAGGCTCGTGATGTACAGGCTCTTCGACATAGATAATCATCACCCCCACTACAGAATCGACTGCTTCTCACCGCATGTCCCTCGGCTGTCCGGTCGATGCGAGAACGCTGCTCCAGAGCGCTCCCTCGGGGTCGATCTTCTTCCGCTCGGAAACAGCAAGGGCAATGGGCACATGGGTGAACTGGTGGTTCCAAAAACCAACGACCATACCGGTCCTGCCGGCCATGCCAGCGTGCACAGCGCTATGGCCCATGAGCAGGCAGAGGGCGGAATCATGGGGATTCGCAGGCTGACTCCTGATCGTGTAACTGGGGTCTATATACTTGAGGCTGAAGTCCATTCCTATCCTTTTGAAATGCTCCTTGATGCTGTTGCGGAGAAGAATGCCGATATCGCCGTACTTGATGTTGCCCGATGCGTCCCGCTCACCCTTATTCTCGAAGAGATCCTGGCCCGCACCTTCCGCAACAACGACCACGGCATGACTCCGCTGCAGAAGCCGTTGCTTCAGGGCAGCAAGCAGTCCATTCAGTGTAAAAGGGACCTCCGGTATAAGACAAAAATTCACTTGGTTATCAACAAGCACCGAGTAGGCAGCGATGAAGCCGGAATCGCGGCCCATCAGCTTCACCAGGCCGATACCGTTGCGTGCGCCGACAGCCTCGGAATGAGCCGCATAGGTCGCCCGTTTTGCCTCAGCAACAGCGGTCTCGAAACCAAAGGTCTTCTGGATATAGGAGATGTCGTTGTCGATCGTCTTCGGGATTCCAATCACCGCGAGTTGAAGCCCCTGCCGTCTCGCCTCCTCGCTGATAACCAGGGCGCCCCGTTGCGTTCCATCGCCTCCGATCGTGAAAAGGATGCCGATCTTCAATCGTTTCAGGGTATCTACCATATCCGGAACATCCTGGTTCCCACGGGAGGAACCAAGCATCGTTCCGCCCATCTCGTTTATCTGTGAGACGACCTGCGGTGTGAGCATAATCGGCTGGTGTCCGAATTTCGGCGCCAGGCCTTCGTATCCGTACAGAAAGCCGTAGATAGTCCGTACCCCGTAATGGTGATGGAGACTCATAACAATTGCCCGTATCACGTCGTTCAATCCTGGGCAGAGCCCGCCGCATGTCACGATCCCGCAGGCAAGTTTCGACGGGTCGAAGAATATCTTTTCCCTCGGCCCTGCTGCTTCAAATGACGGCGGATCGGCACGCTTATCGATCCATACCTTCATTTCCTCAAACCGATCGTGATAGAGCACTCGATCGTCATCGCGGGTGAAATGGACGTGAGACATCGGCGATGGTATGCGGCACTCACCCAGCCTCGCTATCGAGAAATCGAGATCACTGATACTCATAGGAGTTCTGCCCTTCTTTCAAATTGCCATCACTGCTCCAGCAGCCCTGGGATCTTTCGCCGGCTGTTTGACCCATCCCGCCAGGGCTGATCGGCATGCTCCAGATAGAAGCGCGGGTCACAGGCCTTCTTATTACCTACCTATCAGTCCACGCTTAGGACACCGTCATAATTCTTGAAGAAGTTGTCGGCGATGGCGCGGGTGAAGACATACTGCATGTCAGTGTCGATATTCATATACCAGACCGTAATCGACGGCCTCGTGGATATCGTGGAGATCTGAACCCGAGCTGCCATTGAAAACGAGGTAAAACCGTGCCGCTTCGCCGTCAAGACCAATTCCGCGTTACTTGCGTCGCCCGATTTTCTTTGTGGTCACGGACTTTAGCGCTGCCCGCGACGGTGCCTTTGAGTGAATGCACAATTGACGTGGGCCGTGCTTGTCCCAGAGGAGGAACCCGCCGCGAAAAGCCAGTGTATTATCCCCTGCGCGGCAGCCGGGCGGCAGCTTGTCCAGCTTGTTGACATTACCGCCGCCTATAACAACGTCATCGAGCTCGAGGGCAGTGATGAACCGGGTGACTACTTTCATGAACAGATCTCGCCATTTTCTGATGCCGAGCCTCTTGAGCCCCTTGAGCCCCAGGTAATCCTCATAGGTTCCGTGCTTGAATGGCAGGTGCTGAATCTCCATGGGCATCACGCTGCCGTCCATGATCAGTGCGGTGCCCAGTCCGGTTCCCAGACCCAGGAAAAGCATCTTTCCTCCGCGGTAGCTTCCCAAGGCCTGCATGGCGGCGTCGTTCATCACTTTGACAGGCACGCCGAACGCCTTCTTGAAATCGAACTTGACCCATCCGTGCCCGAGGTTGACCGGCTCAGAGACCGGCCTGTTGTCGCGGACCCGCCCTGGATAACCGATCGAGACCGCACCGTAGTTCCAGTCCTCGGTCATTTTCAGCACTCCCGACACCATCTGGCGTGGCGTCAATGCGGGTCCTGAAGGGAACTTTCGCGGATCTGTCTTGCCTGTGACAAGTAACTTCACGCTGTTCCCGCCGATATCAATGACCAATACCTTCATTTAAAAAGCCCTTCAAAACAAGGGGTCACTTGTTGGCGCGGTGACCTTACGCTTTTCCTGCGTTATACGCTCCCGTCCTTTTTTGTTATGCATCCTTTGTTGATGGTGATTAATCCGGGATTCAACTTATCTTCTTGACAATTATAGCAAAATATATTTTCACGTTATTTATTCGCTTTACTATTAATTGCCGTTTCTTGACGTGCAAGAATTCCGTATCGTACGCAATCATATCGCAAAACGTCCACACACCTAAAAGATTCCCTGTTGCGAAAGCTTATTTACGAGATCTATGACGTAGGAATGTATCCGGCTGGAGTATGGTTCGCCCTGTCTTATCCACGTTTCCGCTGACGCGCTCAAGATTAAGCTGTTCGACTTTATGTCGTAGACATCCGTTTGCGTCCTGACAAATACGTCCTCATAGTAGAGATTGCCATGACCTCCGGATTCATTCATCCTCGTGCCAAGGGCCCTGTTGATCAGCACGGTGTCCGCGCCGACCTCCTTGGCATGTGCTGCGATGGCTTTTTTATCGGAAACTACCGGTTGAGGCATGAAAGTATAACTCACGACAGCATCTATCCTGTGATCTTTAAATGCCCGCACGAGTTCGTCTTCGAAGAGCTTTCTGTTCTCGGGATTTGGAAACGCATTGATCACCAGGATCTTCCCGGGATGCCCTTTGTATGTCTCATCCTGCCATATGACGGTAAATTTCGTTGACGCGCATGCGCCGAGGAGAAAGAGCGTCACGAACAGGACGAATTTTTGACAAATTCTTGAGACTCTCATCGTCCAAGCTCCTTGTTGTCTTCTTGGGTTTCGTATGCAGTTCATCCGTGATTCAGGTACTGCCCTTGAGCATGATGTTGTCCAGAGCTGAGAAGACCTTTCTGACATCTTCATTCTGAAAATCCGGTTATCTTGGGCATCGGTATTGGATTTGGCGAATGGAACATGATTCCCCGATCAGATTCTCTCCGCCCCTGCCAGTGCGTTGTCCACGATCCGCTTGGCCTCTGACACGATAGCATCCAGATGATTCTCGTCCTTGAAGCTCTCAGCGTAAATCTTGTATATGTTTTCCGTACCGGAGGGACGCGCTGCGAACCAACCGCTCGCGGATACGACCTTAAGGCCGCCGATGGGAGCGTTGTTCCCCGGTGCGCGTGTCAGCTTGGCTGTGATAGGATCGCCGGCAAGTGTTGACTCCGTGACCGCGTCGGGTGAGAGTTTTGCGAGTTTCGCCTTCTGCTCAGGCGTCGCCGGGGCGTCGATGCGGACGTAGTACGGGGTGCCGAACGTGACCGCCAGCTCGCGGTAGAGATAGCCCGGATCCTTGCCCATGCGGGCGGTGATCTCTGCAGCAAGCAGATTCAGGATGAGTCCATCCTTGTCCGTGGTCCAGACGGCGCCGTCGCGCATCAGGAAACTCGCTCCCGCGCTCTCCTCGCCCCCGAAACAGCAGGTGCCGTCGAAAAGCCCTTCGACGAACCACTTGAACCCTACAGGTACTTCGTTAAGCTTGCGGCCAAGAGACGCCACTACGCGGTCAATGAGGCTGCTGCTTACAAGGGTCTTGCCCACGGCAGCGGACTTAGGCCATCCTGGCCGGTGAGCAAGAAGGTATCGAATCGCCACGGCAAGATAATGGTTGGGATTCATCAGACCCAGGGAAGGTGTTACGATGCCGTGCCGGTCAGCATCAGTGTCATTCCCGAACGCGATATCGAAGCGGTCCTTAAGCCCCACCAGGCCTGCCATCGCAAAGGGGCTCGAACAATCCATGCGGATCTTGCCGTCATGATCGACCGTCATAAAGCTGAACGTCGGGTCCACTATGGAATTTACGACCGTGATATCAATGCCGTAGATATCCCTGATAGGCTCCCAGTAGTGCACCGAGGCCCCGCCGAGCGGATCGATACCGACTGTTATGCCTGCGGACCGTATGACGTCCATATCGATAACATTCGACAGATCCCTGACATAGGGCATCACGAAATCGTGGGAATGCGTTGTCGACGCCCTGCTGGCGGCTTCGTAGGGTACCCTCTTGATCCCACGATTCCCCTCGCGCAGCAGTTCGTTGGCGCGGTCCTGGATCCATCTCGTCACGTCCGTGTCTGCGGGACCACCGTTGGTTGGATTGTACTTGAAGCCGCCGTCCTCGGGCGGATTGTGCGACGGAGTAACGACGATGCCGTCGGCCAGCCCGGCGCTCCTGCCGCTATTGTACGAAAGGATGGCGCGGGAGACCGCCGGCGTGGGAGTAAAGCCGTCGTTCTTCTGAACCTTCACCAGGACATCATTGGCCGCCAGGACCTCGATCGCTGCGCGTTGGGCCGGCCCAGACAAGGCGTGGGTGTCCTTACCGAGGTAGAGCGGTCCGTCTACGCCCCTTCCTCGACGGTAGTCGCAGATGGCCTGGGAGATTGCAAGGATATGGGCCTCGGTGAACGTGCCGGTCAACGACGATCCCCGGTGTCCGCTCGTGCCGAACGAAACCAGCTGCTGGGGATTGCTCACGTCGGGCCTGTGGTCATAGAATTCCCGCTCAAGCCGGGAAGGATCCACGAGCAGCTCTTTTGGAGCGGGTTTGCCTGCCAAAGGTGATATTTCCATATGTTCTTATCCTGACCTCGAACTCACGTGATAAGCCCATACATTGCGCTTCTATTTACGATTATATCAAATATCATTTTCCCGTTAATGCATCAGGTTTCTTATTCATATTTAAGTATGATATATTACCTTGCAGTGGCTTCATGCATACCTTTGCGACAACACAAGAAACGAATCATAACAAATACAGCCGCGAGTCTTTGAACATTTTGTCAAGAACATGTTTCTAATCAGCTATCGATGATTGATACTACTTTGACCTTGATAGGCTGTCATGATAGACTTTGAGCATTTATATGGGGATGTGACCTTGGAAACTAGGGCCTTCTGACGGATCACGGTTAAAATTCGAGGCGGACCTGTCGGATGAAAAGAATTGACAACGTCATGAGTAAGGACGCTCATGCGGCAAAATTCTTGGTGGAATAAAAGTTGCGGATTCATGCTATGTGGGGAAGCGAACAGGATAAAGAGCCTTCTAATCGTTACTCGGAACTTGAACCTGCTTCATCCCCTCTAATAGTCCCGGTCACCCATACCTTAAGCAATGTGTAGGTGACCGCAAGAATTACGGGTCCTATAAAGAGGCCGATGACGCCGAAGGCGATGAGTCCGCCGATTACGCCGGCAAATATCAGCAACAGTGGCAGGTCAGCGCCCTTCTTGATGAGAACGGGACGGATAAAATTGTCCACCGTAATAGTGGGGACGGCGAAGATGAGCAAGATGGTGCCCCAGAGCGCGCCCTCCTTCCAGTAGAGCCAGATCACGGCAGGGATAAGCACCAAGGCAGGGCCGATCTGCGCCAGGCAGAGCAAGAACATGATCGCTGTCAGCAACGATGCCGCAGGAAAACCGGTGATGAACAGCCCAATGCCGCCCAAGGCCGCCTGCATGATCGCAGTCAAAACGATCCCCAGGGCGACGCTGCGGATCGCCTTGCCCGCGAGAATGGCAACGCTCTCTCCCTGCGGTCCGGCCAGACGCCGGGCAAAACTCAGTACCCCTTCCCGTATAATCTCTCCGTTCGCATACATGATGGCAGAAATGATAGTCGTCAATAGAAAATAGAGGATGGTCATGCCGATGCTCCCGGCCTGCGTGACAAACCACTCCAGGACGTCTTTCGCGTAAGGGGTCAACAGTGCCGAACGTTGTTCGGGGCTAAGCGCGGCAAACGCCTTCCATTGTGCAGCGAGCCTCCCGCCCTCAAGCGGGATCCGTTCGAGCCATTGCGGCGGCATTGGCAAAGTGAACGATGTAATCGATTTGACCCCAGAAACGATATTTTCCGCATTCCCGATGATCGTAAGAATGGTGAGTGTTAGAGGAACGAGAAGTATCAGCAGAAGTGCAATCGTCATCACTGCCACGGCAAGTCCTCGTCGCCTTGCAAGCAGCGCCTGGAGCTTTAAAAGAATCGGCCAGGTAGCTATAACGATTACGGACGCCCAGACAAGGGCGATGAGGAATGGATGCAATATCCAAAAGCTTGATGCGATGAGTATTCCGATGAAAATCACTGCGAGTGTCGTATGGGTGACATCGAGAGAGACAGGAGTTTTCTCCTTCATGTGTCTATCCTCCTTGGATGCTACGGCAGTGTCATGCTTTTCCACAAGTCAGACGGCACATCAAGTCTGAACCGTCTGGATCATTGATCGCGGCATGATATCGATGCACGGTTGTTCCCCGATTAACGGATTATTTAAAGACTCCGTCGCGGAACAACCGGTCCGCTACAATACGGATGTAGGGTTTGATCTCATTTTGCGGAGAGCCCGTAATGCGCGTCTCGGACTGCACGGCCCAGATGAGTTTCTCTGCGTTGACATCGAAGAGCTGGGTCTCGATTATCAGGAATTTCTCCACATGAGAATACCCTTGAGTGGTCGGCTGGGAAGGCCCCGGGAAAGGGTATGCGACACCGGCATACGCACCCCATGCTCCGTACGAGCCGAACGGTAGGCCATACCCCGCTGTTATAGTCATTCCGGGAATGGTTTCCTCAGACGTGGGGCTTCCGACTGCTTTGGTCAAAAGGACAGCATTTATTCCGAGTTCCTTTATCTTCTGCACAATGGCATCCCGAGCCTCGTCTCCCTCTAATGCATCGGTCGGGAGAACGCGAAAGCTTTCCACGGCAGTGATCCCACGGTACCTGAGGTATTTCACGAACTCGCTTTCAAATTGCCTCCTTGCCGTGTTGTTCTGCAGGATGCCGATGGCTAGGACATTGTTCAGTCCTCCGTGATAGGCCTCGTCCTTCGATACCTGTTTCACCTGCGTTGCCGCGCAGCCCGACACGATTACAAAACACAGCAATATGGCGTGCGACAGGAATGACATGACATTACGGCACGAGCTTCTCATTAGCAAGACCCCTGACAATTGCGCTGCTGAATGGCTTGATTTGCTTGATCGCGGCGCCCTCATAGGTCGTATCGGACAATGCCGACCACAGTGGCCTGCGCGTCGCGGCATCGTACAGGGTCGTTTCCGCGGTAATAACGTCACGATCATAAGAGATGTCCCGCACAGCTACATCGGTGACCGCGTCTCCATAATAAGCATCCCAGCTTGTTTCAAATCCCTGCGGCACGGCATAACGACGCAGCGGCGTGTACGTGTCTCCCGCTTCTTTCCTTAAGAACCTGATCACGAGAATAGCATCCGACCCCAACTGATCGACTTTTGATAGAACGTCCTCTTTCGTCTCCTTGGCCTCTGGAGGGAATACAGTATAACTGGCGACGGCAACGATCCCGCGCGCTTTCAACTGCCGGACGAATTCGTCCTCAACCAGGCTCCTCGGCCCACGGTCATGCGATGTGACGATGACAAACACTTTGGCCGGCCGGCCCCGGTATTGATCGTCCTTCCACTGGGATACCAGTTTTGTCCCCGTGCATGATACAAGGGCCAATAAGGCAGCAATCATCACTCCGGAGCATAACCTCGATCGTTCTAGCACTCTCTTGTCTCCTCACGAGTATAGTTGTGGTACGCAGACCGTATAAGAAGTCGCAGCGGATAACCGGACAGTTCTCGAAGATCATAGGCGACTGCTGATTGAAACATTTTTTCTCAAAAGGAAAAGGCAGGCTACTATCGAGACCATCAGAACTATGGCTGAAACTGCCGAAAGGTCTTTGCGGTTTCATGCATGAAACGTAAAAGCCCCTGGCTGTTTCGTAAGGCGTATACATCAAATATATTGGATATGCTTCCGACGGATTGAAATACCCATATATTATGCTAAATTATAGCGTTATTTCCCCCATTGTCAAATATCTGTCTTTTACGCTATCACACGCTCTATTATCGATAGCGAAAGAGATTCAACTCACGGATACTGAAATACTATTTTTTTTGCCTTCTTGCATGAGGAGAAGGCTCGACAGTAGCTTTTCATTCGTTGACATCGAAGCAATATGGCAGCGCGATTCGCACTACATATTTTGTTCTGTTCGTGCATCCCGCTTAGTTCCTGTACGCCGGTGCAGGACTTTGACCGGGGGACAATAGCGGAAGTATTCCTTCCGCATTCTTGAGCAAATGTTCGATCGCTACGTTCTCGCCATAATAATCAATAAACCGGTTATTTTCGGCCGGCCTTATTAATTAAAATATTGAGGCTGGTTGAAAGACTACGCTCACCCTTGAAGTGAAATCACGAGATTATTCCTCCTTATGATTCAAGAGATGATGAGAAGCGATTCATAAATTATGATTCAATAAATAAATCAAGTCGTTATAATACAGCAGCAAAGCTTTTGTAATTCTCAGCGATAAAATTGGGCTGCTCAAAAAAGTCAATAATAATTCGTTAGAATACCCTAAAAATACCCCGAATTTGCCTCGATAGGGTATTTACATGGCTATCAATATAGGTTACCTTTAGACTACTAAAGTATCTGTTTACTGCCCCCTCTTTTTCCATAAAACGACTGCCTATTCCGGTTTTTCTATATATTTTGCCTAATAAATCAGCATTGTTGCGTTCATTTATATTCATCTTATTGTTTTATTGAGATTTTTTTTGAAACGATCTCATATTGTCCAGTCTAGCTTTGCGTATTTTTGCTTAATATGGACCTGAGAAAGTTCCCAAATGGATCCTGCATTACGAGGGCACAGGGGATTTTACATTATTTTTGCCCATAAGCCTGCGTGCGTAGGACAATTCTGGCCTTAAGCGGGAGAGTTACAGTTATATACCGTGCGGAGATGGCACAAAGACTGATCGAGTAATTGCTGCCAGGGTCATCTAACATTCATCAGTCCTTGAAATGACACATGATAAGGCAATTAATCGCCTTATGTAACTAATACATTTCGCAACGATGTATGACGTAAAAATCGCATTAAGGAGTTGAGCCATGTTTAAGACAAAAGGGTATGTAATAGCATTCCTGATGATTCTCATGGCAGTCGCCGGGGTTCATATGGTTCACAGCAAGGCAATTGCGGTTCTTGACCATGAGAAGATGCTCGTCCAACGGGAAATTGAAATGGAGGTCGACAAGCAGAAAATTCTCAGGGCAATAATTGATTGTGAGTCGAGAAACCGGCATGTAGTCGGTACGCTTGCCAAGGCAGGCATAGATATCGGGAAATGCCAGATCAATACGTACTGGCACGAAGCACGGGCGGAGGCCATGGGTCTTAACCTCTACGACCCTTTGGACAACATGGAGTACTGTCTTCACCTTTTTGAGACAGAGGGCGTGGGGCCGTGGAAGAGCTCTCAGGCATGCTGGCAAAATGAGCTTGAGAAGGAGAATATTAAATTCTGAGAAATGGGAGCTTGACTTCGTAGACCGGACTGGTTCAGATGGCCGGTGCTTCAGAGATCTGATTGACAGGACGGAGTCGATAGTCATTCTCGCGTAATTGGCGGACCTCATGGTGAAATTACCAGCCTTTTCACCTATCCGTTATGCTAATATATTGAATTTATTATATAAGTTAATTGCATGCGGCTGGCAATATAATTGCTACTTTAGTATACATAAAGAATTCGCCTCTTGGTGACGAAAAGAATGCAGGATCTTTGAGGCAGGTTTTTCATAGGCGAAGTCGTCATGGATGCATCGAAATGGCTCCGGTGACAAGTGACCCTGTCATCGTGAAAAAGGGTACGGCCAATTCGTACAGAGGAACCGATAGACGACCAAAGATCAAGAGGCATTTTGCAGGAGGGTGATGCATGCGCGAGACCATGATGATCAGCGAAGAACAAGAAGTCGATGCTATCATATGCGCCACTGGTGATGATGGCCAACAGGAGAACGAGGACCATCAGAGCGAAGAAGCGTTGAAGACGAAGACCAGCACCTCAAAAGATGCCAGCCTCAGCGCTATTGCCCTGTATCTGAAGGAAATCAGCAAAAAGCCCCGTCTCACGTTCGAAGAGGAGCAGGAACTGGGAAAGAGGATGGCTGCGGGTGATCAGGAAGCCAGAGAGCAAATGATCGAGTCAAATCTCAAGCTCGTTGTTGCCATGGGCAAGCATTATATCAATAGGGGGCTTCAGTTTGATGATATTATTGAGGAAGGAAACATCGGTCTCATCAAGGCTGTGGAAAAATTCCAATATCAAAGAGGCTTTAAATTCAGCACTTATGCCTCGTGGTGGATCAGACAGTCTATCGAGCGGGCAATTCTAAACCAGACCAAGATCATACGCCTTCCCGTACACATGGCTGAGTTCATCCGCACCTATATGCGCTCATTCCGAAAGCTGTCTCAGTCGCTTGGACGAGAACCGTGCGTGGAAGAAATCGCCGTGAAGATGAACAAGGACGTCGACCAGGTCCGGCATATAGCTCTTGTGGCGAGGGAGACCTTATCGCTCGAGACCCTGATAGGCGACCAGGCGGATGAAACGCTGAACGAAGTCCTTGCCGACGAACACGCCCTTTCCCCTGAGTCGCTTTCTGACGGCATCAGTCGGAGAAAATGCATCGATGCATGGCTCTCAAGGCTTCCGGCCGGCGAGCGCAACGTGATCGTGATGCGTTATGGCCTGAACGGAGATGATCCCATGACCCTTGCTCTGATCGGGAAGAAGCTCGGCATCACGCGGGAAAGGGTCCGGCAGATCGAGAATCAGGCGATAAAACGGCTCAAGTGCATATCACGCCGATTTCAGAAAATCGCCGTGGAATGCTGTGTATAGAAATAGATACCAAAAAGGATGTCTTTGAACCTATTGAGCGACAGCGACAGGTTGGCGGGATCATCCCTGGTATCTTGTCTTATTGAACCGGCTCTGTTCGACCCTTGGACTCCAAAGCAACCATTCCCTTTCACCCTGAAATCTTTTCATCTCTTTTCGTTGACAAATAATTAAGAAAATCATAAACTCCTTTTTGCCTTATATATAACCCACATTCAGGTCGGCATCAGATTTACATTTTTAAATCTTATGGCCTTTGGCAGGTATAATCTTGAAAAAAATCATCATCAGTTTCATGCTGATCGTACTGCTTTTGATTTGCAGCTACTATTTCCTGGACATAAGAATCGCTCTATTCATCAACAAGGCATGGAGATACCATTCAGGTCTTGCGATCTTTTCCTCTAACATTCCCGACTTTCTCTTCCTTATTGTGTGCCTCATCACTGCTATTGCCTGGACAGGGTATTTCTACCTGGTTCGCAGAGGAATTTACAACACTCATACACAGTTCTTTCAGCTTATCGCTCTAACCATCCCTCTCACGTTTGCTCTAAAATCAATCCTGAAGTACTCGGTTGGCAGAATAAATACGAGATTCTGGCTGCGTCATCCCGGTTGTAAGGAGTTTCACTGGTTCCACGGAGTCGGAAATTACGGCGGTTTCCCTTCGGGGCACATGGCCGTATTCATGGCTCTCTTTATTGCCCTCTGGAGATTTTATCCTCGCTACCGGTACCTGTATGCTGGCTTTCTATCAGCTCTCGCGCTGGCCCTCATTGTGACGGATTACCACTTTATCAGTGATGTTCTTGCTGGAGTTTACCTAGGTTTTATCGTTAATTTTTTTACCCCCCTAGGCATGACATTCTTCTCGGATCGCCGGACGATGACCAGGCAGTAAAATCAAACGGTTGGGTGCTTAGAGCTAACGTCTTGCTTGAATATATTTGATATTGTCGGGATATACTTTCGGTCTAACCGACACGCCAGGTGAAAGAGACCTCGCGTGACCAGTGGGACATTATGGCCATTAACCGCTGGTTGCAAATGCAAAAAAACAAACACTTGACAATAACCGCAAAGAAAGTACAATGATCCAAGACTGCCCGACAGTCTTGGGTTCACGGGTTCGAACCCGCCTCAGTTTCACCTGAATTGAACAGGGTTGGCCAACAGGTCAGCCCTTTATTTTTACCTGATCACCATGAAGGAGTACCTCATGCATACTGGCCATCTTGCTGCTGCACTGGAAAACTTCAAGAACCACACAACCGATCACATCAACGAGCTCAAAGACCTTGTCCGCATTCCGAGCATAAGCTTCCCCGGGTTCGATCCAACGCTGGTCAGACAGAGTGCGGAAGCCGTGGCTCACCTCCTCAGGAAGAGCGGACTGCATGATGTGCGAATCCTCAATGCCGATACGGGACATCCAACGGCGTTCGGTCAGTGGACGGGAGCTCCCGGAAAACCCACGATTCTCCTTTATGCGCACCACGATGTCCAGCCGACCGGAAGAGAGGAACATTGGATAACGCCGCCATTCGTGCCGTCGGAACGGAACGGCAGGCTCTACGGCCGAGGGGTCTCAGATGACAAGGGAGGTGTGATGATGCATGTTGCAGCCATCGGATCGTACCTCGCGTCCAGTGGCAGCCTGCCCATAAACATCAAAGTGGCTATTGAAGGAGAGGAAGAAGTGGGCTCGACGAACTTGGACCAGCTGCTTCAAGGTCATCGAGAGCTCTTCTCAGCAGATGCGGTCCTAATAGCCGACAGCGAGAACTTTGATAGCGGCATTCCGTCGCTGACAGCCTCGTTACGCGGTATCGTGACCGTGAATATCGAGGTACGAGCGCTCTCATCGAGCGTGCATTCAGGGACCTGGGGCGGCCCGCTACCCGACCCTGTGCTCGCTCTCGCACAGATGCTCGCAGGCCTGGTCGACGACAAGGGGCAACCGTCTATCCCGGGCCTGATGGACAAAGTGCGCATACTCTCGCCGGGAGAGAAAGCAGACCTCAACGCCTTGCCGTTTAAGGAATCCCTCTACCGGAAACAGTCCAAAATCCTCGACAATGTAAGGATAATCGGAGGTGAAGGCTCGGTCTACGAAAAAATGTGGTATCGGCCGTCCATCGCTGTGAACGCAATCGAAGCGAGCAGCCGACGCCAAGCTGCCAATATCATCAATGACTCCGCCTGGGCCAGGGTCGGGATACGGATCGTGCCGGACATGGATCCCTTGGAGACGCTGGATCTGCTGAAAAAGCATTTGATGCGCCACGCGCCGCCATGGGGAGTCGAGGTGCGGATAGAACAGGAGTCTCCTTCACGCTGGTGGCGGACCGATACGAGGGGCCCCGTCTTTGAAGCGGCCCGCACGGCCCTCGAGAAAGGCTATGGCAGAAAACCGGTGATAGTGGGTGCGGGAGGTTCCATCCCGTTTGTGCAGACGATAACCGAGGCGCTGGGCGGCATACCCGCCTTGCTTTTCGGTGTCGGAGACCCTTACACGGCGGCGCACTCGGAGAATGAGAGCCTTTTGATCTCTGATTGGGAAAGCGGCTGCAGGAGCCTCATTCACCTGTTTGCGGAACTGTCTGATGTGAAAAGCTGACTTTCTGACTTGGAGATGTTTTTATTTTGCGAAAGGGCAAATTGGCCTGGAGGTGCGTTCGAATCACCTAACGCCTGAAGATCGCTATCACGTCGCCTCTTTTCTGCGGAAGGCGGGCATAGATCTTTTCCAGTTAAAATCAAAAGGGGTTCGTCCCGCCGGGACGAACCCCTTTTCTGCTTTTTCGATGTCACCTCTTAAAGGGCTAGGACCTTTTCGTCTATCTTTACCGAAGCCTTGTTCTGCAGTCCCTTGATAAAAACGGCGAGCGCTTCTCTTTGCTTCTCGGCGAGATAGGTCTGTCTGAAGGACTCCTTGTTCTTCTCGAAATCTCCAGGCTTGGCTTTGGGGTTCATCGACGCGTATGCGGCAAAAAGTTCCGAATCCGTTACAGCGACCCCGTCCTCGACTAGCTGCTCCAACTTCTTCCTGAGCAGGTAATCACGTTGACTGGACTCAAAAGTGGCCGGGGTTGTGTTGATACGGCTGAGATAGAAGTCATAGCTCCTTTTATCGAACTTGCCCTCAACGTTAAAGGCGGGGATTCGCATGATATGCGTCTTCAGCTCTTCATCCGAGACACGCAGTCCGGCTCGTTCCGCTTCTTCAATGAGCAGCCTGTTCTCGATCAGTTCACGAAGGGCTTGTGCCTTGATCATTTTCGCATAGCTCTCGTTGAACTGGTCCTTCAGCACCTGCCGGTAGCTTTCATACAGGTTCCTATAGACGCGGTTCAGGTCCTCCGATGTGATCACATAGCCGTCTACCTTGGCTACTGCCCCGCCGCCCGTGTCGTATGAGCGGGTACCGAAGAATAGAAAAGTTACGGTGACAAGGCCGACGATGACCCACATCATCCATACCATATGTTTCCGCATTGATTCAAGCATCTCAAATCCCCCCTGCTAATCTTTTTAATTTGAATATAGAATGTCAGCTTTGCTCACGCGCTCAGCTTCTTTTTCAGCAGCTGATTGACGATGTCCGGATTTGCCTTGCCTTTGCTTGCTTTCATGACCTGTCCCACGAAAAATCCGAAGAGCTTTTCTTTTCCTGACCTGTATTCCGCTGCTTGCGCGGGATTGGCCCTGATCACCTCGTCGACGATCGTTTCGATGGCGCCGGTATCCGATACCTGAACGAGCCCCTTTTCACTGACGACCGTTTCCGCATCCTTGCCGGAATTGTACATCTCTTCGAACACGGTCTTGGCGATCTTGATGCTGATCACGTTATCGCTGATCATCTTGATCATCCCCGCAAGCCGTTCCGGCTTGATAGGACAGTCCTCGATCTCCTTGCCTTCGGCGTTCAGGAGCCGCATGAGTTCACCCATAATCCAGTTCGATACAACCTTGGGCTGGCCAGAAACTCTCACTGCGTCTTCGAAATATGCAGCCATGGCCCTGCTTTGGGTGAGCATGTCGGCGTCGTACTCAGGCAGACCGTACTCCCTCACGAACCGCTCTCTTTTTGCGTCAGGAAGTTCGGGGATGGACTTCCGAATGTCCTCGACAACGTCGCGGGATATCACGACCGGGACGAGATCGGGCTCCGGGAAGTACCGATAGTCGTGCGCCTCCTCCTTGCTCCGCATGGAAAAAGTAACGCCCTTCGTGGCATCGAATAACCGCGTCTCCTGTATCACGCGTCCACCCTCGTCGAGTATCTGCGCCTGCCTCTTGATCTCGTACTCGAGGGCCTTATGCACGAACTTGAAGGAGTTGACGTTCTTGATCTCAGCGCGGGTACCGAACTCCTTGGATCCCGCAGGTCTGATCGAAACGTTTGCATCACATCGGAAGTTGCCTTTTTCCATATCCGCATCTGACACTTCGATATAACGCAAAATCGCTCGAAGCTTTTTGAGATACTCCGACGCCTCATCGGGTGTGCGGATGTCCGGCTCGGACACGATCTCCATTAGCGGGGTCCCGGCGCGGTTCAGGTCCACAAGACTCGCGCCGCCTTCAGCCTGATGCAGGTTCTTGCCCGCATCTTCTTCGAGGTGGATCCGTGTGAGCCCGATACGCTTGACCTTTCCGCCAACCACGATCTCGACATAACCATGTTCACAAATGGGCAGCTCATACTGGGATATCTGATAGCCTTTTGGCAGGTCGGGATAGAAATAGTTCTTTCGTGCGAACCGGCTGTACGAACTGATCGTGCAGTGCGTGGCGAGCCCCGTCTTTATAGTGTACTCAACGGCCTTCTTGTTCAGCACGGGCAGTACGCCGGGCATGCCGATACAGACCGGGCAGGTCAGGGTGTTCGCCTCCCGGCCAAAGGCGGTTTCGCATCCGCAGAAAATCTTCGAATTGGTCTGGAGCTGGGCATGTACCTCTAGACCGATCACTGCTTCGTATTCCATGATGATAAGCCTCCAGAAACGTTTGCAGCCACGAGGTCACGAAGAGAATCTTTTACGTCATGATTCATTTCTCAGCGTTTTTAAGGCAAGTCCATCCTAAAGCTTCGGTTTTCTCCGGTGCCATTCCGTCGCTTGTTCATAGGCATAGGCAGCATGGATGATCGATTCTTCATCGAAATGCCTGCCCAGAAGCTGGAGACCCACCGGAAGATTTTCCGACGTGAACCCGCAGGGTATCGCAATAGCAGGGATGCCGGCGAGGTTCACGCTGATAGTAAAAATGTCCGACAGATACATCTGGAGCGGGTCTGCCGACTTCTCTCCGATCTTGAACGCAGCTGTAGGCGCCGTTGGCGTTGCGATGACGTCCACGGTCTTGAACGAGTCGTCAAAATCACGTTTGATCAGCGTGCGAACCTGCTGCCCCTTCTTATAATACGCGTCATAGTACCCTGCAGACAGCGCATAGGTCCCCAGCATGATCCGGCGCTTCACCTCTGGCCCGAATCCCTGACTGCGAGTTTGCAGATAAGTGTCCAGAAGGTCCTTAGCACCCTGAGCGCGAAAACCGTACTTAACACCGTCATAGCGCGCGAGATTGGAACTCGCTTCGGACGTCGCGAGAATGTAGTACGTGGCCACTGCATAACTCGTGTGCGGAAGCGAAACCTCGACCACAGTGGCTCCAAGCCCCTCGAGCGTCTTCACTGCATCCTTGACCGCCCTTTCCACCTCTCGGTCCATGCCCTCGATGAAATACTCTTTGGGCATGCCGATCTTCATGCCTTTCACGTTCTTTTTGAGCGACCGGGTAAAATCGGGGGCCGGAATATTCGCCGAAGTGGAGTCCTTTGGGTCATGCCCTGAGATGACATTCATAAGGATCGCCGTGTCCGTAACGTCCTTCGTTATCGGGCCGATCTGATCGAGCGACGATGCGAACGCCACAAGTCCGTACCGGGAGACCCTGCCATAGGTAGGTTTGAGTCCCACGACCCCGCAGCAAGCAGCAGGCTGTCTGATGGAGCCTCCCGTATCGGAGCCGAGCGATGCGATGCACTCATCAGCCGCAACCGCTGCAGCGGAGCCGCCGCTCGATCCTCCCGGGATCCGGCTGAGATCCCAGGGATTCTTTGTGACGAAAAACCCCGAATTCTCCGTAGACGACCCCATGGCGAATTCGTCCATGTTCGGTTTGCCGCAAAGCACATAACCTGCCTGTTTCAGCCTCTCTACGACAGTCGCATCATAGGGAGGCCTGAAGTTCGCGAGGATCTTCGATGCGCATGTTGTCTTGATGCCGTCGGTGCACATATTGTCCTTGACCGCGATCGATATGCCGAGAAGCGGCGACGAGGCGCCTCCAGCCTTTATCCGCCTGTCGGCTTCCTTCGCTTGTCCGATGGCAACTTCTTCGGTAACCGTGATGTACGCGCTGACCTTGCCGTCCACGGTCTTGATCCTGTTGAGGACCGATTCGGTCACGTCCTGGGCAGTGGTCTCACCCTTCTTCAACATGCCCTGCAGTTCGTGAATCGTAAGTTGATAGAGCTCCATTATTTCTCCCTCACCCGGTTGCTCTCGTCTACAAGAACGATCTTGGGCCTGAAGGTCTTAAGCTCATCCTCATTGAAGTACTCGTAGCAGAAAACGATTATCTTGTCGCCCTTGACGCCCCGCCTCGCAGTGGGCCCGTTCAGCACTACTTCTCCCGAACCGCGTTTGCCCGGGATAACGTACGTTTCGAACCGCTCCCCGTTGTTAAGGTTGGAAACATGGACCTGTTCGTAAGGAAGAATGCCCGCCGCCTCGAGAAGTAGCGGATCAAGGGTCAGGCTTCCCTCATACTCGAGGTCTGCGTCCGTCACGACCGCCCGGTGTATCTTCGAACGAAGCATCAATCTGAACATATCGTTATTTTCACCTCAATCATTTGCTTATCGCTATCACAAAATTAACCCGACCCGAAATCCAAATATCCCATACGTTCCCACGATCTATAACGGAATTTAAAAAAACATCGAACACCGCCATCAGGTCATCATCAGGAATATGGGATTTTCGACTTGGAGATTCTCATTCGATAATTTTCGGAACCCGGTAATATCCGGCCGCCTTGTCGGGCGCATTGGCCAAAGCCCTCTCCTGGTTCAGGCTTTCTGACGGGACATCGTCACGCATGACATTGTTGATGTCCAGAACGTGAGACGTTGGTTCTACCCCTTTTGTATCGAGCTCGTTCAACTGCTCGACATAGGTGAGGATGTTCGACAGCTGATCGGTAAGCATCTCCTGTTCCGTATCCGAAAGTTCAAGCCTGGCGAGTTTGGCTACGTGCTCAACTTCCTGTTTTGTGATCTTCACGATGAAACTCCTAATGGCATTGACGTGAAAGAAACTCTGACCAACGATCAGAGAACCAGCCCATTCAGGGCCTTTATATGCGCCGATCCTGTTCCAAGTCAAATGACTTCCAGGTTCGCATACTTCACCGAGAGTGTCTTCACACCATGTCCCGGAAAACTCACGCTGATCTTAAGATCATCGCCCGCCCCTTCGGCGCGTTGGACGGTGCCGAGCCCGAACTTCGCATGCCGTACGACCGCACCCCTATAGTATCGGCCCCCGGCATCTGATTTCGTCGTTCGCTGAGGGACATCCTCCGGCACCATTACTTTTCCCCCAGGGTTGAACAGACTTGTATTCCATCGTGCATGATCTCGAACAGAATAGACTTCGCTTGCGTATCCACCTATTCTTTCCATGGCGTCGCCGGGGATTTCCTCCACAAAGCGCGAAACCAGATTGGCCTGCGGGTAGCCGTAAAGTCTGCGCTCGACCGCGTGCGTGAGAATGAGACGCTCCTTGGCCCTCGTGATCCCCACGTAACACAGACGGCGCTCCTCCTCGAGCTCTTCCTCGCTCTCTGAAGAACGGGAATGCGGAAAGAGCCCCTCCTCCATGCCTGCCATGAAGACGACCGAAAACTCAAGTCCCTTGGCGTTATGGAGTGTCATGAGCGTCACCGTATCCGTGTTCCGGAGCCTGCCCTCAGCCGCTGCCTGCTGCTCCGAATCAGTGATGAGCGCCACCTGGTCCAGAAACGCTGTGAGTGTCGCCTCTTTGTTCTGTTCCTGAAAGTCCTCGGTAGCGGTCATCAGCTCATTCAGGTTCTCGATCCGTATGCGGGATTCTATGTTCTTTTCCTGCTCCAAGGCTGTCACGTAACCGGTCTCATGGATTACCCGACGAACGAGGTCGGTGATCGTCATAGTCCCAAGGTCCGATCGCATGCGCTCCATCGTTGTGGTGAACTCGCGCAGCTTTTTTCGAGCCGTCGGCGTGACACGGGCAATATCTGGATCGGCCGCAGTCTGGTACAGACTGGCCCCGGCCGCCGTCGCCGCGCTTTCGAGCCTTTCGATCGTCGCCTCGCCGATACCGCGTGCGGGAACATTGATGATCCTGCGCAGACTCATGTTATCAGCAGGACTATGGAGCACCCGGAGGTACGCAATGATGTCTTTGATCTCCTTCCGGTCGTAGAACCGCAGGCCGCCGAAGATGCGGTAAGGGATCCCCCTGTTCCTAAGAGCGTCTTCTATTGCGCGGGACTGGGCGTTCGTGCGATAGAGCACCGCCATCTCATGCAGACCCCTGCCTTCATCGACTTCCTGCTGGAGGGTCTTGCAGATGAAGCGCGCTTCATCCTTCTCATCCTGCGCCTTGTAGCAGAGGATCTTGTCGCCGTGGCGCTTCTGGGTCCAGAGCTCCTTGGGCTTTCTCCCGAGGTTGCGGGCAACCACTGCGCCGGCAGCACCGAGGATGTTCCGGGTAGAACGGTAGTTCTGCTCCAGTTTGATCACCCGCGCATCGGGATAGTCCTTCTCGAAGTTCAGTATGTTCGAGATGTCGGCCCCGCGAAACTTGTAGATACTCTGGTCGTCATCCCCCACCACGCAGAGGTTTTTACGCTGCGCCGTGAGGAGCCGCACGAGCCGATATTGAGCCCGATTCGTGTCCTGATACTCGTCGATCAGGATGTAGTGAAATAACCCCTGGTAATACCCGAGCACATCCTGGTGCTGCTCGAAAAGCCGCACCGAGATCATGAGCAGATCGTCGAAATCGAGCCCGCCTGATTCCCTGAGCTTTTCCTCGTACAGGGAATAGACGCGCGAGACGGCCTCATCGAACCCGAAGTGAGCGTTCGTTCTCGCAAACTGCTCCGCATCGATCAAGTTATTCTTCAGCGCGCTGATCCGAGCGCCGATCGCCCGTGGTTGATACCGATCGCCGTCTATCCGTAGATCGGCCATGCAGGCCTTGATCAGGGACGAGCGGTCGGTCTCGTCGTAGATCAGGAACTGCCGTCTGTACCCGAGCCTATCGATATGATGTCGCAGGATCCTGACGCAGGCGGAATGGAACGTGCTGATCCAGAGCCCTCCATATCCCACACCGCGACCCAGCGGCAGGTCGATCATCCGTTCGAGCCGCTCCCGCATCTCGTTCGCAGCCTTGTTGGTAAAGGTCACCGCCAGGATATTGCCGGGATCAATTCCCCGCTCGCGGATCAGATGCGCGATCCTGCACGTAATCACCCGGGTCTTGCCGCTGCCTGCGCCGGCAAGGATAAGAAGCGGCCCTTCGCCGTGCAGCACGGCCTCGCGCTGGGGCGGATTCAATCTATCAAGGTAGTTCATAATGCGAAGCAGAAGTAAGAGCAGAGCATACAGGCCGAATCTTGCGAGATTGGCCAGTCTTCCATCATGTTTGCTCAGAAACAATAATGATAGAAACTTGTTATCCTTGAATAATCAAATAGTTATAGCGTATCTTTATTCAAGTGTGAACCGGTAAGCTATGATACCCACAACAGGTAATGATCATTTGATTGCCTGCACAATATTGTCGTATGTTCAATTAAATTGTTTACAGATATGAACTTTTTTGGTTCAAGTGGTGATTTTACACAATAGCTGCTAAAAACGCAAGCTTCAGTTATAGAAAAAAACCTATGAACGGGGGCGAGTTTTTTTCGCGAGATTTGTTCTCCAAAGAAATGTTAAGTGGGCAAACAGCATGTGCGTTAAAATAAGCTTTATAGCAGGTTTAGATTATATATCATGCGAGAAAAGACACGGGAACTATTTTCTCTACACGATGTAAAACGCCAAGTTCCAGCCTACGAATATCAGGAGAAGCTTTATCCTTCTTCTCAAAATGGATGTTCATGATATTATTCAAGCGGTCCTGTCCCGAACACGAATGTCCTGCTTTTGGAGCCTTACCAGATAAAGGAAGACCAGCATAGGAGCCAAATACTGACGATCACGACCAATGTGAGATCCGCCTGCTTCAGTGCGGTGATATGAAACAAAACCATCATCGCATTGTCAATCCAATGAAAAAGATTGATCAGAAACAGGGCACCCAATGTCGGACGATCTGTCGGGCTTGACATGACGGATGTTACAGCGAGCCGGATCAATGCACGTTCCCGAACAGGGTCACCCTGTCATTATCATCGATGGCGCGAATGGACAATCACAGGCAGGTGAAACTGCAAGAAGAATAAAGACCCCATGAACATTACGAAGAGTCTCACTCCACTTGGTCTTTTGATCAGGCGGTTCCGGCTGGTCATGGCTCAATTACCAACTTGCCAGATGGTTCATCAGTTGGAAATTCAATCTCTGCATTGAATCCCTCAAGAATTCTGAGAAATGTCTCTCGCTTATCCCGTCCTTCCGCTTTCCAATATGCATGTGCAATATGCCTAGTTAAATCTGCAATCATGATCCCGTAAGCCACCGGATCTTTCCAGACATTGGCTTTAATGGTAACGTACGGGGCATCATCTACATACCAGACGCTGAATATTTCGAAGACGTCCGACCTTTGATCGGTAGTGTTTGGTGTCGGTATTGCTATCTTTTTCGGACCCACTGATGCCATGGTGATCTCCCTAAGCCACAAGCCAAATATGCATTAATTTAAGAAGACAGAAATAATGCGAATCCAACATTTAATAATTATTTATATATTCTGATTCAGCCCATATATTGACGCCAGTCGGGCCGGTGTTTACTTCCTTTCCAATCAAGTTCTGCGATTCTCTGCATGAGAAGTACGCAGCATATTAAAAACCAAATCGAGTGGTCCTGTCGCGGGAATACAGATTCTTCTCTGCGGTATAGAATGTCGTACAGAAAACAGTCTCATGAAATGCTCCACAGCCTTATTAGACAACATATGCTTTACAGGATAGTGACGGTTGCGTTACAGTCAGGTTAATTTATTGTGTTTCATTCTGTATGCACTATTCTCCTGGCGATGTAGCAATCAGCAATTAGAAGCCTTAGATCAGGCCCAATAGGCCAATTTCCGCGCCAGTTCTACGGAACAGCTGATACTCAATGTCTTAGCGCTATTGGCGGAGCAATCGACGAGTTCACTATTAGACCAATGCGACGGCTGTCCGGCTGTGGATATCAGTGCTATAGGATTGGTGGTAATTTGGAGAAAGATGACGCTGGCTAAAAACTAATAGTGTGAAGTCTCACGCTGTTTATTTTACATCGAGCCATTAAAATTTCTAATTCTCCAGTTAAGAAATTAAGGCTGTTTCGTGTGGAAGCTGAACATTTCAACTTTGAACTATCTAAGCGAATTATCAGCAGTCACGGATTCGATGAAACCATCGCTTTTTAATTATCGGCAAAAATTATCTTCTCAGAAACTTCAGGGAGATTAATATGAAGGATTGTTCACCATAAGAGATTTTTGAAACCAAAAAGGGGAGCACAATGGCTCCCCCCTGCGTGCGAAAGATTCTTAAGAACGCTTTACTATTGTTGTATTTTTTTGCGAATACCAAAGAATCCCATTAGTCCCGAGCCGAACAAATAGATCGCGGCAGGTATGGGCGTGGGGACCATCAACAGGTTCTGACTTCCCTGAAGCTGAAGCACCTGGTACATTCCTGCATACTGCGAAAGATTGCCGGCATTAAGCGCCTCTATCTCATAACTTTGAGCCTGGGCATAGATGGTAGGATATGTAGCCGCAAGGGTGGGATTTTGGACACCGGTGTCGGTCAAAGGTACTCCTTGTCCTATCAACATCCATATAGCCCACTGGAGGGCTACTCCCATGTTGGTATCCGTCAAGGGACTGCTTTTCGGAACATATTTATCCATAAGATACGCCGACTGAAGCAACCCGGTGTTTCCTGCGATTGAGGCCAACGTGGCCGCGTAAGGCTGCCCTTGGTAAAGGAGCGCCTGGTTATCAAGGCAAAGTGAATATAAGTTCGGTATATTCAGGTCGCCGGTCAAAGTGCCTGTTATTTCCCCGGAAGCATAGAGCGGTCCCAATGACTGAAAAGCGGTCATCGTGTAAGTCAAGTTTGCCCTTGCCTGTAAAGGCATCATGAATATTACCGCAGCAATCAACAACACGAGCAATTTACCTTTGAAAATATCAATCCTTCTCATAGTGTTCTCCCTATCCTTACATTATATCTAGTCCTTTTGGACCTTAAGCCCGTTAAGTAAGATTGTCCAGTCATTCAATATAAGAATTACCCAATAAAAAACCCGGACAGATCATTGGATTATCACAACGATCAATCCGGGTTTCCTGGTTCCTTACTAAAGGACAGCAAAGTGCCCGCGACGGCTCTGTCAAACCTACTACTTCTCGTTCTGCAACGGATCATGGAAATGGGTCAAGCTTCTTATTTCCACGAATCTATTTTTTATATTAACGGGCGAGGAGGATGAAATTGTATAACAGTCAACCATAAGATTGTTACATTGCCGTTACGTTTGGGTTAATTTTTTACAAAAAGAGCGGGTATATTCAGGGTACTACTAAAATATTATGTTCTTACAGTGAGTCGTCGAGAAGACTCATAGTCTTCATCTGTTACGGCAAGGAGACCTTTATTTTGCAGCAGGTTAGTCACCAGGAAGAGATTAATAAAAGAAATCAGATCCCGTTTCAGAACTTCGCCTCCAAACACATCTAGGGCGGGTCTTTAGTAAGCCTGGACAGAATGTAACATTACGCACTACAATTCCCGAATTTTCAACGTACTTGTTTCACGCTTCAATCTACTATATTGTTCATTGTCCGGGATCACTCCACCGTCACGCTCTTCGCCAGGTTCCTCGGCTGGTCCACGTCGGCTCCGCGAAGCACTGCAATATGGTAGGCGAGCAGTTGGAGCGGTATTACCATGAGAATGGGCATGAGGAGTTGGTTGGTCGCTGGCACGGGGATCACGTGGTCTACCCGTTTGGCGATCTCAGTATCGCCTTCTGTTGACAACGCGATTACGATACCGCCCCTGGCCTTTACCTCCTCGATGTTTCCAAGAATTTTGTCATAGACGCCATTCTTTCCGGCTAGGACAACGACCGGCATGTTCTCGTCAATGAGCGCTATCGGTCCGTGCTTCATCTCGCCGGCGGGGTATCCCTCGGCATGGATATAGGATATTTCCTTCAGCTTGAGTGCGCCTTCGAGCGCCACGGGGAAATTCGTCCCCCTGCCGAGATAAAGGAAATCGCTTGCTTTGAAATAACGTTTTGCGATCTGCTCGATAGCATCATGGTCTTCCAGACAATGCTCCACCAGCGTCGGAATGTGCACCAGGTCGGCTAGACGTTTTTTCACATCATCGGGAGAAAGTGTCGTCTGCAGAGATCCGAAAAACAGCCCGAAAAGATAGAGCGCCGTAAGCTGGGCAGTAAAAGCCTTGGTCGAGGCCACGCCGATCTCAGGACCGGCATGGGTATAGACCACGCCGTCAGCTTCCCGGCTGGCCGTAGAGCCTACCACATTGCAGATGGTGATAACCGCTGCGCCCCGTTTCCTTGCCTCGCGCATGGCTGCGAGCGTATCTGCGGTTTCCCCGGACTGGGTGATGGCGATTAACAGGTCACCCTTGTTCACGAGCGGACTGCGGTAACGGAACTCAGATGCGATGTCCACCTCCGTCGTGACGGCGGCAAGTTCCTCGAACATGTACTTGCCCACGAGCCCCGCATGCCAAGAGGTTCCGCAGGCAACTATGAATATTTTTTTCACTCCCGAGAGCCGTTCCTTTATGGGGCCTATCTCCTCAAGGTGAATGGCGCCGCTTTCCTGCGATATCCTCCCCCTGATGGTGTCCATGATGGCCCTTGGCTGTTCAAATATCTCTTTAAGCATGAAGTGGCGGTAGCCGCCCTTTTCCGCCATCACCGGATTCCAGAGCACCCGCGTAATCTCGCGCATCAGTTCCACGCCCTTGAGGTCGGTGACCTTCGCACCCTCGTCGGAGAGCACAACCATCTCATCGTCGTTCAGGAACAGAACGTCGCGCGTACGGTGCAGGATGGCCGGGATATCTGAAGCGAGGAAGAACTCGCCCTGGCCGAGGCCGACGACGAGGGGACTGCCCTTGCGCGCGCCGACAACGACATCGGGGTGTCGTTCATCGATCACAGCGATGGCATAGGCGCCCTGAAGCCTGGTTGCCGCGTCGCGTATAGCCTGCTCAAGAGTGCCGCCCTTCTGAGCGATGCTGTCGATCAGATGGGCGATCACCTCGGTGTCCGTTTCCGATTGAAATGTGCGCCCCTGCCTGGAGAGTTCCTCCTTGAGCGCAGCATAGTTCTCAATGATGCCGTTATGCACCACGACGACGCTGCCTGCACGGTGCGGATGAGCATTCTCTTCCGATGGCCTGCCGTGCGTGGCCCACCGGACATGGCCCACGCCGATCCTTCCGGCAAGTGTTTCTCCCCGCAACAGCGTCTCGAGGTTCTGCAGCTTGCCGACAGCCCTCCGCACCTCAAGCTTTCCGTTCCGGAGCACGGCTACACCTGATGAATCGTATCCTCGGTACTCAAGTTTTTTGAGGCCCTCGATCAGGATCGAGACCGCCGGTTCCTTGCCGATATATCCTATAATGCCGCACATAAGTCGTTATTCTCCCCTTTTCCAAAAGTAACGCATTGCCGAGCAGTCACAATGAACGTATCTCATTAACCAAACGAATTAGAGTTTGACTGTCGGGACCCGTTGAATCGCCGGTGCTCGTTCAATGAAACCTGTTTGTTTCTTGCCTCTTCCTATTTAGTATCCTTGTCTTTCTCTTGTTTTCGTTTCCTTCTGCGGCTCGCGAAACCTTCTCGTATCTCCTGGGATACGCGGCTGATTGCAAGCGCGTCTGCGGGAACGTCCCTGGTGATCGTGGCGCCGGCTGCTATGAGAGCCCCGCGCCCGATCTTTACCGGGGCCACCAGCTGCGCGTCACTGCCTACGAATACGCCATCCTCGATCACGGTCGGATATTTTTCGAATCCGTCATAATTGCAGGTAATAACACCAGCCCCGATGTTCACGTCTTTGCCGATGACCGTGTCCCCAAGGTAAGCGAGATGGTTCGCCTTGCTGCCCTCGCCTACCGTTGACTTCTTAACCTCAACGAAATTCCCTATCTTTGCCCTTTCTCCGATGACCGATCCCGGCCGCAGGTGTGCGAACGGCCCGACAGAAGCGCCGGCTGCGATGTCGCTTTCCTCGATGATAGAGCAGTCCTTCACTGAGACGTTATTTGCGATCATACTGTTCACAATCCGCGTGCCTGAATACACGATGCAGGATTCACCAAGCCTCGTCTTTCCCTCCAGCCGTACATTCTGGTACAGGACCGTATCACGACCGATGGATACCTCGCTACCGATAAAAACAGTATCCGGATCAAGCATTGTAACGCCCGCAAGCATCCATTTCCGGTTTATCCGGCTACCAACGATTTTTTCTGCGCGGCTCAGGTCATATCTCGAGTTCACGCCCATGACCTCATCAGGATCACCGCACAGGAGAGCGGAGACCACAAGCCGTTTTTTTCTCGCGAGTTCTATGGTATCCGGGAGATAGTACTCTCCCTGTGCGTTGTTCTTGCCCAGCCTCTCGAGTGACGAGAGCAGAAACCTCTTCTCAAAGCAGTAGATGCCAGCGTTCACCTCCCTGATCCTCTTTTGTCGTGCCGTGGCGTCTTTTTCCTCGACCACGCGCATGACGCCCGACTTTGAGCGCACTATCCTGCCGTAGCCGAAAGGGTTCTCTGCCATTGCGGTGATAAGTGTAACCGCAGCGCGCGACTTCGCTTGAAGTTCGGCAAGAGCCGTAAGCGTCCCGCTCTTGAGGAGCGGGGTGTCGGCGCACAGGATCATGACCGGCCCGGTCGCAGCCGTAATTGCACCTACCGCCTGGCGTACCGCATGCCCGGTGCCGAGCTGTTCGGATTGAAGAACGAACTCCGCTTTGTACTCATCGCACGCCCTCCTCACCTGATCGGCCTGGTGGCCGAGGACGATAATGATCTTCTCGGGGTCTATCTCTGCCACGGTACTGAGGATATGCTGGATCATCGGGCGGCCTGCGAGCGGGTGGAGCGCCTTGGCAAGACCGGACTTCATCCGCGTTCCAAGGCCTGCCGCAAGGATTACGACTGTCGGTTTCATGAACGGGCCTCCGGAGCGTACTGCGAGATAAGATTCTCGACATCGGACTTTCCTAATGGCACGAGGCCGATCGAGATGATGAACTTCATCCCCTGGTCCACGGTCATGCTGAGTTGTCTTACCTCGTCTTCGGGGAGGATAAGGAGGAAACCCGCAGTGGGGTTCGGCGTCGTCGGAACAAAGACCGTGATAAACCTTCCCGGAAGCCCCAGAGAGCCTCCCTTTATTTCTCCGGTCATGAACCCCATGCTGTAGCATCCTTTCCTGGGATACTCCACAAGCGCCACGCCGCGAAAGCTGTGTTTGACCGAAAAAGTCTCCATGATCTGCTTGACCGTTGAGTATACCCCGCGCACGAGCGGCAACTTTTGCATCACATGATCGCTATACCTGACGAGGCGAGTCCCGAGGTAATTGGCGGAAAGCACTCCAACAAGCAGCACGAATACAATGAGGGTGATGATCCCGAGGCCGGGGAATTTGAGACCTAAGAACTGCCGCGGCAGGTCCCCAAGCATGCCGTCAATCACATTGAACAGGCCGGATAAAACGTAATAGGTAGCCCAGATAGGAATGATCACGAGCAAGCCGATTATAAAATATTTTTTGAGGAAATCTTTGATTTTTTTCACAATGTTTTATATTACTGATTTTACTGGAATGTTGCAAGCTTTTTTTAGCGGCGAGTGCGACGATACAGGTGGAAATGAGGGCTTATTGGGGCTGCTGGGGAACATATTGGCACCGGGCGTCATGTCCCGCTTTTCTGCTCTCGCAGGCGCCGTAAACACTGTATCATGCCGGCATTTCTGCAGGACATCATGTCCTGTTTAACTTCGGTACTATCTCCTAATATTTGATTACACTGTTATCCGTGATTCGGATATCCTTTGTCGGCTTGCCTGACAAAAATTCTAAAATGATAAGGATTGTCTGATTGCGCTGTTTAATGTTTAGAACAGCACTCCCAGCCCGAGGAACAGCTCGATGAGATAGAGACAGAGAATCGTGATGCCGAGTACGAAGTGCGGGGTCCGATAAGAAGAATCAGGACCTTTTATCTTCCGTGAAACGAGGAAGGTGGAAACGAGGCAAAGAACAATAGTGCACCCTACCAGGAAATGCGCAGGAAATTGAAGTACATTCCCCGAATCGAGCAGAACAAGTGTAAACCCGATAAAGAAGCCAAGTACTCCCATGAAGACGATAAACGGCCCTGTTTTGCGGTGTCGTTTGATCGCCGCAAAAGGCAACGGGGCTTTTGATCTGCGTGCACGCCTGATCGTTATGCCGAGCCAGCCGTGATAAAAAAACATCGCCGCAACGATCGAGTTATAACTGCCATGCACAAGCCGCAGAGAGGCAAGCAACCGAGGGTTTATAAGAGGATACTGCATGGTGCTGAATCACCATCCTTCGAGCATATCTTGTCTGACATAGCTATCTAACTTCCGCTTTTTCAACTGCGGCACAACTTTAATTCATCCGTCGACAATCCGTGCGCACCATAAGACGGGAACCCCTCACGTTCTGTCTTGCTCTTCTCCGTTAATATATCGCGTCTCAATCAGCACACGGCATACTTGCCATGGCTCAAATCCCTGCAGAACAGGTTCAGGGCAGAGAACTCCCGCTCGAATATCTCCTCTGCCGCCCGGTTTATCTCACGGATCTTCCTCCCTTGCTCGAGCATGACCTGTGCGGTTGCCATCTGCGGTCTGTTTACCGGCATCCCTATCCTGCTCAGCAGCAGAACGTACACCTCGCGGATACCCTCTATCTCTTCACAGAGGTCCCGTGCGATCTTGTGCGCGAGGACGTTGTAGATCTTCCCCACGTGGCTTACCGGATTCTTGCCTGCCGCAGCTTCGGTACCCATGGGTCTGTTCATGGAAATAAGCCCGTTCACCCTGTTACCCCGCCCCACCTGGCCCGAGTCCGCATCCTCGGCAGAAGTGCCCAAAAGACTTAGGTACACTCCTCCGAGTCCCCGCTCTCGTTCGTCAAGGGTATTGAGATGTACTGTGATGCCCGAGAATCCTGAGAACGTACCCATGAATTTCTGTATGTCTGCATGAAGTTCTTCTTTTTTTTCGAAATAATCACGTTCGGACCGCACAGCGCCGCAGATAAGCGGCATGGCTACAGTCAGATCGAGATTCTTTCCCGTTCTCAACCCCATGACTTTTATGTCTTCGCCGCTCTCCGGATGACGGCGTTTGAAGCGCTTTGAATTGAGATATCGTTCCAGCTCAAGTACGACGTTCTCGCACGGGCTCAACGGATAATAGCCGACGGCAGCGGACGTATCATTCGCACCTCTTGCGGTCCCGGGACGGGAAAAGATATCGGCGAGCTCTGCTGAACCCGGTGCAAGCACCGTCCGGTACTTCAGGTGCCTTTCCGGATCCACGAATCTCAAGTTTTTTCTTAGCCATGCTCGTGCGGTGTCTTTGGCGATATCGACCACGGGTATCGACTTCCCGGCGGCCTTGAACGTTGCACGATCCCCGATCGTGAGCTCCATGGGTTTCAGAACCCTTCCGCCCCCGAACCTTTTCACCACCTTTCCGGCGGCGAGCAGCCCCTTGTCGATATTATGGTGAAGGACTGTTCCGAACTCCCTCATATATACCTTTGAGAGCTCGACGGATATGGCCTCCATGATTGAATCGCACATATAATCAGGATGACCGATGCCCTTCCGTTCCACGATCTCCACGCGATGTTCGGTGACCGGCTTCCCGCGATAGGATTCGATGATGATCATGGTTACAAGTGTACCATAATCATTTGAAAAATTCTGACTTTCAGCTTTTGCTAAATCCCGTATAATCTTCCTGTTCTTGGAGCCATGTCAGATCGGGATGATAATGCAGTTCCGCAGCTGGAGTTAGCAGTAGAACACATGCCATGAGCAGATACTATTTACTATTATAGAAAGCGATCAAATCCTGAATTCGAGGCAACATGTGTCGGCAACCCTGTAGTTGCTCTATAGGCGGCGACTAGGACTGTCCCCATTTCTTTTCCAATCCCATCCCATCCTTTCTTCCTCTTGTCTCTTTTTTTGTTATTGATTTTCTTAACAAAAGATTCATGCTCCTGTCACTATCCTGTAATAATTCTATGGTTAAATGAAAACATGATAAGTCTTTCCCGAGCGGACCTGCATGTTCACTCCCGGTTCTCAAACAAACCTTCCATCTGGGCCATGCGCAAGATAAATTGTCCCGAAAGCTACACCGAACCGGAGCATATCTACCGCGCGGCGAAGGCGAAAGCCATGGACTTCGTGACAATTACAGACCATAACACGATCCAGGGCGCGCTCCAAATCGCCCATTTGCCCGGAGCCTTTATCAGCGTTGAGCTTACCTCATATTTTCCTGAAAACAGCTGCAAGATGCACGTTGTGGCGCTGAATATCAGCGAGAGCATCTACCGTGACCTTAAGGACCTGCGCAAGAACGTATATGAACTCGTAGGATACCTCCGCTCTCACAATATCGTCCACTTTGCTGCTCATCCGCTTTATGACATGGATGACCGGTTGGACGTTGACACTGTGGAGAAAATGCTCCTGCTGTTTGATGTGATTGAGGTCAGGAACGGCTCTCGGGCGATTCAATTCAACAATCTCACCCGTGACATCGTGGCGTCTCTCGGACCTTTACAATACGAAGAACTCAGGGATAAGCATGGAGACCGGCCGGAGTTCTCGGCCCGATGGTATAAATCCGTGGTCGGAGGCTCAGATGACCACAGCGGCTTTTTTGTCGCACGGGCGTTCACAAGCGTTCCCCGCGTGTCAAACGTGAACGCGTTCGTGACTGAGGTGGCAAATGGGAATTGCCGGGCCGACGGTGAGGATGGCGACGCTCTGACGCTTGCGCATACGATTTACGGGATTGCCTACCGGTTCTACGCCCAAAAAATGAATAACCGTATGAATCGATCCATGCCATTCGTAAATATGCTGTTGAACCGATGCTTCCAGGCGGATAATAAGATGACCATTTCTGAGAGGATCGAGTTCATCATCCGGAAAAACATGCCTGATCTTTATTGGAACGATGATGGCAGTTCATTCGAGCAACTTCTTGACCGCGAGGCAAGAAGGCTGCTAACCGATAAGGAAATGTTCTCCACCATGTTGGCGGAAGACCGGAACCGCAAGATATTCTCCATGACGAGCTATCTGGCCAACAGAATGATCTACCGGTACACGCATAAGCTGCTGCAGACGTCGCTCTCCGACGGAGTCATACCCTTCATTCAGTCCCTCGGAATGCTCAGTGTAATCCATGTGCTCGCCTCGCCTTATTATGTTGCCTATTACCATCAGCACCGAGGCAAGCTGTTGTTGAGACAACTCCAAAAGGGTTTCGGCATCGCAAAGGAAGAGATGCCGGAAAAGACGGCCCTTTTCACGGACACGCTCCATGAAATTAACGGCGTGGCCATGACGATCAAGCGGGTAGTCAAGACCGCGCAAGCCCGGGGCGCGGTGTTGACCGTGTTTTCAACGGGAGCCGCGGACCACCGGGTGATTGACGGCGTCAGAACGTTCACTTCAATCGGCGATTTTTCTCTGCCGGAATATCCAGAGCTTAGGCTCCATTTTCCTCCGATCCTCGACGTGATCGACGCCTTCGAACGCGGCGGTTTCACTAAAGTCCACGTCAGCACGCCGGGAACAATGGGCCTGCTGGGCCTCGCAATCGCTAAGCTCTTGGATGTACCTATCGCCGCTACGTACCACACGGACATTCCACAATATGTAGGACACCTTACGGACGATAACTTTCTTGAGAGTACGGCATGGAACTTCATCATTTGGTTCTACAATCAGATGGATGAGGTGATGGTGCCGTCAAAGAGCACCCGTGACCAGCTTGTTGACCGAGGCCTTGCACCCGAGAAGGTCAGGCCTCTGCCAAGATGGGTGGACACTGATGTCTTCATGCCCAGAAGACGCAATCCAGAGCTCTGGAGTTCTTATCGATTGAATGGCGAAATCAAGTTTCTGTACGTGGGACGCCTATCGAAGGAGAAAAACCTCGGGCTCCTGGCCGATGCCTTCATCGACGTCATAGAGGCGGGATTATCAAGCCGGCTAGTCATTGTGGGTGATGGGCCGTACCGCCGGGAACTGGAGGAAAAGCTCCGGGGATATCCCGTGCTGTTTACCGGTTTTCTCCAGGGCGAGGAACTGGCGACTATCTACGCATCGTCCGATGTGTTTGTTTTCCCGAGCACGACCGATACGTTCGGGAACGTCGTGCTTGAAGCCCAGGCTTCTGGCATCCCAGTGATCGTTTCGGACGAGGGCGGTCCGCAAGAACTGATGGTTCCCGGTGAGACCGGCTTCGTCGTCAAGGCAAACGACCTGGCTGAACTGTCCAGGGCCATGGCATATTTTCTGTACAATCCAGAACTCTCTAGGAGTATGGGCGAACATGCACGACGCTTCGTGGAGTTTAGGGCGCCCCATTCCGGCGAGATCTTCAGCACGATACTGAGGGCGTAAATTGAACCAGGCACCAAATGTCAAATCTCGGACATTTTCGATCATTTCGAATTTGGATATCATCCCGAAATATGCTATGCGATGTTCGGCATCTCTACTGAGTGCAAATGGGGTTCAATGATCAGCCAACTGCTTTCCCGCACGATCCCGGGCCAGCTGGTTATCCAGTACACTGATCGGTGCAATGCGCTCTGTCCCCAATGCGGCATGCGTAGGACCGAGACCTTCGAGCGGTCGAAGCTCCCCGTGGAAGACGTCAAGCGCATTATCGATGCTGCAGCCGAACGGGGCGTCCAGGCTTTGTCCTTCACAGGAGGAGAGCCTCTCCTGTTCATCGATGACATTATTGAATTGATCGACCACGCGACCGCAGCGGGCATCCCCTATGTCCGAACCGGGACGAACGGCTTCGTGTTCATGAATAGCGAGCGTCCTGATTTCGAACGCCGGATCTCGTCACTCGTCGAACGATTGGCGCGCACGAAGCTTTACACCTTCTGGATCAGCATCGATTCTGCCGTGCCTATGGTGCATGAAACGATGCGGGGCCTGCCCGGTGTGATCAAGGGGATCGAGAGGGCCCTGCCCATCTTCCATGAGCAAGGCATCTATCCCACGGCTAATCTCGGAATCAACAGGAACATGATCGGCATTAGCAACGGACCCATCACCGACCAAGAAATGCTCTATGCCCATTTCTGGAAAGCATTCCGGGATTTCTACCGTGCTGTTGAGATCATGGGCTTTACTATTGTGAATGCCTGCTATCCTATGAACGTGGAAAAGCACGCGGAACCGCTCAACGCGGTGTACAAAGCCACATCTGCGGACTATGCGGTAGACTTCTCACCCGATGAGAGGTACATCGTTTTCAAAGCCCTCTTTGACGTCATCCCAGATTTTCGCTCCTGCATAAGAATCTTCACGCCCAGAAGTTCTCTTCTGGCGTTGATCAGGCAGCACAGCGGCGACCATTCCGGTTCTTATGCATGTCGGGGAGGGCGGGAGTTTTTCTTCATAGATGCAAAGAACGGCGAAACATACCCCTGCGGATACCGCGGAACGGAGAATCTGGGAAAATTCTGGGACCCTGAGTTCCCGGGGAAGAACGGTACGGGGTCTTGCGTGAAATGCGACTGGGAGTGCTTCCGCGACCCTTCGGAACTTATAGGACCATTCCATGATCTTATGAAAAGGCCTGGACGGTTTGTCTCAAAGATCGTGAAGGATCGGGAATGGCTTCGATTATGGTGCGAGGACTTGCGGTATTATGGGGCCTGCGGGTTCTTTAGCGGGCGTGTCCCGCCGAACACGAAGAAATTGGGGAGATTTCTCAGCGAAGCATTCGGGCAGGACCGCGAACGCCTTTCCCGATAGAAGGCTTAGTCTTGCATATCGTGAGACAGATGGAGGCGAAGTGTTAAGAGTAGAGATGGATCCGAGGTATCGAGTTGAGTTTGTTTGCCCCAGCTGTGGAATAGAGTTACAGATTACCTGCCCTGACATTGTTGAACATTGTATCTGCGGGACAGAACTGGACAGGAGCTCCTAACCGAATCCCAGGCATTGAGCAAGGTCGAGAGCGGTCGCTCCTACCGATAAAGGGGCGCTCGGGGCGTACTTCTCCAAATCGTTGCGGGTGCCGCACGGAGGATTACCATACATGAATAAGCACATTCTGAAAGCAATTGAGTATTTCCTGAAAGCTACGGGACTGATCATCGCCATCATTTTCATTATTCTTATCATTCGGGGAATATGAATTCTGGAGTAAGCACATTCTCGGGGTTAGCTCCGGAGAAGTTTTATATCGTTTTGATTGACCATAGACCCCCGGATCCCTGTGCCGAAAATAAGTCTTGCGGTTTCCGGTGACATACCGGGCTTTCAATGCCCACAACCTCTTGAAATTCAGTTTTTTTGTCTGGTGGGAAGCGAGAGTGCACTCCCATTGACGGGTTGCAGATCCTCGGTCAATGATTATGTCATTGCGAAGCGGCGCTACCCGAGGCTAATCCTGCAACGGCAGTCGTTTGAATAAAGCCGATGAATGGTGTTAAAGGAAGGTTCAGACAGAATGGCGCAACGAACATCGGACGTGGTATTCGCTCGCGCAGCATTCTCTGATCTGGCGTCTGCTTGGCTGGTAGAACCGGCCAAGTGCCTTGCAAACGATCATATCCGCAAGGATAAGTTCGGGACACATATGATCCTTGCTTTTAGAGCCGGTCTGGTGCTGGTTTTCAATGACTTTCTCTGAAATCGATTCCATGATCTATCCTTTCCACTATCCCAGGTTTCAAACCATTATTGCGGAACAATACAAATTCATTAATGCTTGCCAATGATGCCACGGTGGTACCGCCTGTGCCTTTCCATTTTATGCAAGGGCTGCAGTTTTTCCCCGTCAGTTCCTTATTTCGAAAGCTCTTCCCTCATTCGCCAAACATCTTCCCCCTGATTACTTGCCGGCGTGCTAAGGAATTTTTGGTCTTTGTGCCATTCTTTTCCCAGGGAGTGATACCGCTTCAGCCACTTGTAAAACCATTTCTTAGACCGATTGAGACTGATGTAAATGCTTTTTGGCGATTCCCCCTGCAGGATATATCGGCGAATTGCTGCTCTTCTGATTTCTTCTTCCATCACTCTGCCCTTACAAGACAGTTCAGGTTATGTCCGGGAACGGCCGATCCGATCGGTTCTGACAGGTTTCACTAATTTTGGATAGTGGAAACCATCATGACCCCGAAGCTGGTCCGGTCCCTTTTGTTTTCGGGGTTAGATATTCCTCTATCTTCTTGGTGTCGGCTCCGGTCACTTGTTTATTGTTGACCCACATGACCGGTGTTCCTTCCACTCCCATGGTGCTTGCGGCCGACTTGTACAGAGAAAGGACCTGGTTGATGTCTTTTTCCCTGCTGCCGCACCCTTTCAACTCCTGCTTGTCGAATCCGCCGCCCATGGCGGTTTCGTAAGACTTAGTTGGATTCTCTGCGCAGAGCACCTCTCTTGACTTCGCAGCGGACTTGGGGTGAATTTGGTCAAGAGGCAACAAGAAAACGTAGCGGGTTATGTCATCCCGGTTCTTGAAAAACTCCTCCACTTTGCGGCAATAGGGGCAGTCCACATCGGTGAACTCAACAACAATGTTTTTGCCGTTACCGATCTTAATGGCTTTGTCAAGCGGCAGCGTATTAATGAGCTTGGCGGATTCAGCCTCCTGTTGGGCGAGAAGTATTTTGCGCTTTTCAGCGGTAACGTTCAAACCGCTGGTATCGAATACATCCCCTACAATGACTTTTCTTGCAGCGGGCGCGTAATACGCAATGTTCGCTCCCATTATCACTTCGTAGAGTCCCTCGATACCGGATTCCAAGACCCTGGTGAATTTGACGTTCGGGAAGTCATGCTTAAAGGAGTCAGCAGCGGCTGTCGCCTTCTCTGTTGAGCCATTCCCAGTGGCGTCCATTTCCTGGTTTGGCCTTGCCGTGTCTGCTGCAGAGCTCCTGGCTGCAGCGAATCCTGTTGACAGGATGGCCGCGATGAGCGCAACTAACATGATATGATTGGCCTTCTGAGCGAGGGACGATCCGTATGACATTGTGTTATCTCCTTCCAGCTTTTTTAATGCAACCTACGGGGCGATCACGGAGCTTTGTGCAATGACCGACGGTAACAAGGTGACAAGCAAACTCTCTTCCGGCAGCCTGCTGACCTTCGTGTCCATCTTATAACAAACGCTTGTTACAAATTCATGAATGATGCGTTAAATTTTGGTTAAAGTCAGTCTTATCGCATGACGTCATTCCTTTTAAGTCGGACCGCATAGATCGGGGGTGTTAAGTGAATTTGGTGCTTTCTGTTACTAAACGTGTCGATGTGGAATGATAAAACAATGTTTTTTCGCACATTGCAGCCTTGATCGGATGTAATTTGCTGCCTGCTTCAATAAAAACACGTAACTAATATAAACGCGCTAAATATTGTTACAATTTCGCTGGATTTATGCTATACTGGGAGGCATGAATACCTCCCCTTTAAACCCCGATAAAGCATCGAAAGAACAGTTATTGGCGTTAGCCG
>Ga0187777_10000239_pt1 | contig 41514 bp, 52 predicted proteins | sample 1015_Q2_SP5_10_M_FD_132416 | JGI IMG/M metagenome (GOLD analysis project Ga0187777, IMG submission 132416) | Tropical peat soil microbial communities from peatlands in Department of Meta, Colombia - 1015_Q2_SP5_10_MG | ecosystem: Environmental > Terrestrial > Soil > Wetlands > Peat | place... | reverse complement strand
TGGCCCTCGTCCAGACCGATCCGGTCGTCGGCGACCTCGACGGCAACCGCGCGCTGATCCTCGATCGGCTCGAGGAGGCGACACGCGCCGGCGCCGACCTCGTTGTCTTCCCCGAGCTCGCGGTGACGGGCTACCCGCCCGAGGACCTCCTGCTGCGGCCGGGGTTCGTCCGCGCGGCGGAGGCCTCGCTCGCGGAGATCGCGCGGGCGGCGCGGGACACGGTCGTGCTCGTCGGCACCCCCTGCTTCGACCGCGATCTCTACAACGCCTGCGCCGTCTGCGCAGAGGGCGAGGTGAAGGCGCTCGTGAAGAAGCGCTTCCTACCGAACTACGGCGTCTTCGACGAGTTCCGCTACTTCGCGCCGGGGGACGAGCTCTTCCTGTTCGAGCACGGCGACGCGCTCCTCGGAGTGACCGTGTGCGAGGACATGTGGCAGCCGGGCCCGCCGGCGACCGACCTCGCCCTCGCCGGCGCGCAGCTGCTCGTGAACGTCTCGGCATCGCCGTTCCATCTCGGCAAGGACCGCGAGCGCGAGGAGATGCTCCAGACGCGCGCGCGCGACTCGGCGGCGTACGTCGCCTTCTGCAACACCGTCGGCGGCCAGGACGAGCTGATCTTCGACGGCCACTCGCTCGTGCTCGACGACGAGGGCACCGTGCTCGCGCGCGCGCCCGGCTTCGAGGAGGCGCTGCTCGTCGTCGACGTCGATCCCACGGCGGTCGTCGCGCGCCGCCTCACCGATGCCCGCCGCCGCGCGCTCGCCAGGGACCGCGGCGATCTCGGCACGGTGCGACGCGTGCGGCTCGGGCCGGCGCGCGAGCGACGCGACGCGGTCAGGCCGGCGATCGTCCCCTTCGGCGGCGAGCTCGAGCAGATGCGGCAGGCGCTCGAGCTCGGGCTGGGCGACTACGTGCGCAAGAACGGCTTCGCGGAGATCGTCGTCGGTGTCTCCGGCGGCATCGACTCGGCTCTCACCGCGGCGCTCGCGGCCGAGGCGCTCGGGGCTGAGCGGCTGCACTGCGTGTCGATGCCGTCGCGCTACTCGTCCGAAGGCACGCGGACGGACGCGCGCCGGCTCGCGGACAGCCTCGGCTGCGACTTCCGGGAGATCGAGATCGGGCCGATGGTGGAGGCATTCGCCGCCGCGCTCGCACGATCGTTCACCGGACGCGGGCCCGACCTGACGGAGGAGAACGTCCAGGCGCGCGTCCGCGGCACGCTGCTGATGGCGCTCTCGAACAAGTTCGGCTGGCTTCTCGTCGCGACCGGCAACAAGTCCGAGATGTCCGTCGGCTACGCGACCCTGTACGGGGACATGGCCGGCGGCTTCGCGCTGCTGAAGGACGTGTACAAGACCGACGTCTTCCGGTTGTCGCGCCACCTGAACGAGCGCGCGGGCAGGGAGCTGATCCCCCGGTCGATCATCGAGCGGCCGCCGAGCGCCGAGCTCCGGCCCGACCAGCTCGACGCGGACTCGCTGCCGCCGTACGACGCGCTCGACCGCGTGCTCGAGGCGTACGTCGAGGAGGATCGCTCGCTCGAGGAGCTGTCGGCCGACGGCTTCGACCCGGACGTCGTCCGGCGCGCGGTGGCGATGATCGACCGCGCCGAGTACAAGCGGCGGCAGGCACCGCCGGGAGTGCGGCTGCGCCCAAAGGCGTTCGGGCGCGACCGCCGCACGCCGATCACGAACCGCTGGCGCAGCTGATGGAGCCGCAACCGTTCCCGCTGCGCGTCGTCGGCGCAGCGATCGTCGAGGACCGGCGGCTCCTTCTCGTCAGCAAGCATGCAGCGCCCGACGTCTTCTACCTCCCCGGCGGCAAGCCGGACGAAAGCGAAGACGAGCTCGCCTGCCTGCGGCGCGAGCTGGACGAGGAGCTGGGAGCCGTCCCAACCGACGTGACGTTCTTCGAGACGATCGTCGACGAGGCCGCACTCGAGGGGATCGAGATGCGGATGAGCGTCTACCTCGCCGCGCTCGACCGGCCGCCGCGGCCCTGCGCGGAGATCGCCGGCCTCGAGTGGTTCGAGACGGCGGACGCCTTCACCGGCACTGTCGCGCCGGCCGTGCGCAACCAGGTGATCCCGCGTCTGCGCGAGGCGGGACTTCTCTAGCGCGCAAGTAACAAATTGTCACTTGATCGCGTAACCGCGGTGAAACCTGGCAGCCGGCGAAAGTAACAAGTTGTTACTTGGGCAGCCTAGACGCCCGCGTCGACCGGCTCCTCGGGCGGGCCGTCGCGGAGCAGGTCGCGGACGAGCTCCGCGAGGCGCCGCGGCCCGGTCAGCACCGTCGACAGCTCGCCGACGGCGAACCAGCGGGCGCCGGTGACGCCCTCCGCCTCGAGCTCGGCCGCGGTGAACCGCGGCGCCGGCTCGAACGCCTCCGTCCGCACGAGGTAGTGCCGCTCGCGCTGGCCGCCCCAGCGGCGCGGGTCGACGAGCCAGTGCTCGCGCGTCCAGATCAGCGGCCCGAGCTCGAAGCCGTGCAGGCCGACCTCCTCGGCGAGCTCCCGCGCGAGGGCGTCCCGATCGCTCTCGCCGGGATCGACGCCGCCGCCCGGAGTCGACCACCAGCTGCCGAACGCGTCCTCGAAGCGCACGAGCAGCACGCGGTCGCGCGGATCGAGCACGAGCGCGCGCACACCGGTGCGCGGCGGGTGCCCGAAGGCGCGAGACGCGAGCTCGTTGAACCAGCGGAGCCGGTCCCACCACGGCACCGCCGCATTCGCCGGCGAGGTCGACGGGAGCACGAACAGGCACGTCGCGCCGAGCTCCCGCGCCTGCACGCCGAGCTCCGGCCGCTCGCCGAACGTGCCGCGGTACGCCTCCTTGCCGACGAAGGCGATCCAGGCTGGACCCAGCTCCGCGGCCAGCCGCTCGAGCCGCTCGGCCGAGCCGGCGAAGTCGTCCCGGCGCAGGTCACCCGAGCCGGGCGTCGTGCGATGGGCGGCGTTCGTGACGCCGACGCCCTCGTTCAGCAGCTCGAACTGCTCCGCCGGCTCGTAGAGGCGGGAGGTGAAGCGCGCCGCGTGCAGCAGCCGCCAGAAGTCGTTGCGCGGGTTGGCGAAGTGTGCGTGCGCGGCGGCCGAGACCCGGCCCGGATTGATCCCGCAGAAGACGACGCGCAGCCCCGGCGCGAGGACGTCCGGTACGGCGCTCGGAGCTGCTACGCGGCCTCGACCTCGTTGACGCGTGCGTCGATCCGCTGCTCGAGGAGCTTCCGCAGGTCCTCCCCGGACACCCTCGCCGGGAACCGGGGCCTTCGAGGCTCGCGCCGGACGACCGTCACCGTCGACTCCCAGCCGCGGTAGCAGCGGGCGTAGCATTCGGCCTCCGACAGCATCCTGAGCCGTCGCACCCCCGCAGCGTACGGTGGGCTGCGGACGGTGCGGCGCGGGTCCCTAGCCGTCCTCGAGCGGCGCGAGCGTCAGCCCGAAGCCGCGCAGCTGCTCCCAGTACAGCTCCGCCTGCTCACGCTCTCCCGACCAGACGATCGCGAGGCCGGTGTTGTGGATCCGGTTCGCGAGCCCCATGCCGCCGTCGTAGTCGACGCCGGGAAGGACGCTCGAGAGCGCGAAGGCGACGCCCTCGAACGTGTTGTGGTCGTCGTTGAGGACGACGACGTGCCACGGGCGCCCGAGCCCCGTGCTCTCGCCGCGGTCGAGCCGCTCGCGCGGCGGCGTCAGGGTGCTGCTCATGCCCCGATCGTAGTCGGGTAGCGTCCGGAAGATGAGCACCGTCTCCCTCGACGTCGACGCCGTCCGCGCCCGCTTCTCCGCGCTCCAGGGACCGACCGCCTTCTTCGACGGCCCCGGAGGGACCCAGTGCCCGGATTCCGTCATCGACGCGATCGCCGGCTACCTGCGCGAGTCGAACGCGAATCTGGGTGGCGCGTTCCCGGCGAGCGTCCGCAGCGACGCGCTGCTCGACCTCGCCCACATCACCGCAGGGTCGTTCCTCGGCTGCGCCGCGGACGAGGCCGTCTTCGGCCAGAACATGACGACGCTCAACTTCATGCTCACGCGCACGCTCGGACGAACACTGCGCGCCGGAGACGAGATCCTCGTCACCCGCCTCGACCACGACGGCAACGTCTCCCCGTGGCTCGAGCTCGCGCACGACCTCGATCTGAAGGTCGGCTTCGTCGACGTCCACGACGACACGACCCTCGACCTGCAGGACCTCGAGTGGCAGCTGACCGAGCGGACACGGGTCGTCGCGTTCCCGCTCGCGTCGAACGCCATCGGCACGCTCACCGACGCACGCAGCGTCTCCGAGCTCGCGCACGACGCGGGCGCCCTGGCGTGGGCCGACGCCGTGCACTACGGCCCGCACGGACCGATCGACGTCGCCGAGCTCGGCGTCGACGTGCTGCTCTGCTCGCCGTACAAGTTCTTCGGGCCGCACCTGGGTCTCGCGTACGTCCGGGAAGAGCTCGCAGACGGGTGGCGACCGTACAAGGTGCGGCCCGCTCCGACCCGGTTCGAGACGGGAACGCTGCCGCACGAGCTGCTCGCGGGGTTCGTCGCGGCGGTGGAGTACATCGACTCGCTCGGCTGGCCGGCGATCCGGAGCTACGAGCGGGCGCTCGGAGAGCGTTTCCTCGCCGGTCTGCCGGAGCGCTGCACCCTGCACGGCCTGCCCACAATGGACGGACGCGTGCCGACGTTCGCGTTCACGGTGGAGGGGCAGACGCCGCGCGCCGTGGCCGAGCGCCTGGCCGAAGCCGAGATCGCCGTCTGGGACGGCGACTACTACGCGGTGGAGGTGATGGAGCGGCTTGGCCTCGCTCCCGACGGCGCAGTCCGCGCCGGATTCGTCCACTACAACACTGCTGCGGAGATCGATCGGCTGCTGACCGCTCTGCACGGGCTGTGAAGCTGCTCGTCCTGGGCGGCACCGCGTTCCTGGGCCGCCACACGGTCGCGGCCGCGCTCGAGCGCGGCGACGAGGTGACGATCTTCACGCGCGGGCGCACGAACCCCAAGCTCTTCCCGGAGGCGGAGCACCTCGTCGGCAACCGCGACCGCGGCCTCGGGGCGCTCGCGGGACGAGAATGGGAAGCGGTCGTCGACACGAGCGGCTACGTGCCGCGCGTCCTGCGCCAGTCGGCCGAGCTGCTGCGTGACGCGGTCGGACGCTATGTCTTCGTCTCGAGCATCTCGGTCTACGCGGACTTCAGCCGGCCGGTGGACGAGGAGTCCGCGGTCGCACACCTCGACGACCCGTTCAGCGAGAGCGTCGAGACCGACTACGGTGCGCTCAAGGCGGCGTGCGAGCGCGTCGTCGAGGAGGTGTTCGGCGAGCGCGCCGCGAGCGTCCGGGCCGGGCTGCTCGTCGGCCCGCACGACCCGACCGACCGCTTCACCTACTGGCCGCGCCGGATCGCCGAGGGCGGCGACGTGCTCGCGCCCGGCGACCCGGCGGCGCCGGTGCAGCTCGTCGACGCGCGCGACCTCGGCGCGTGGCTCGTCCGGCTCGCCGAGCACGGCCCCGGCGGCACGTTCAACGCGACCGGCCCCGCGCAGCCGCTGACGCTCGGCGAGCTGCTCGAGCACGCGATCGCCGCGCTCGGGTCGGACGCCCGGCTCGTCTGGACGGACGAGCAGCGGATCCTCGATGCCGACGTGCAGCCGTGGATGGAGCTGCCTCTCTGGGTGCCCGGCGACGAATGGGCCGGCTTCATGCGCGCCGGCATCCGGCGCGCGCTCGCCGCCGGCCTGGGCTTTCGACCCCTCGAGGAGACGGTGCGCGACACGCTCGCCTGGAGCCGCGAGGCGGGCGAGCAGCGGCCGACGCTGACGCGGGAGAAGGAGCGCCGGCTCCTCGCCGGTGGCTGAGCTGTCGCAGAAGCTCGGCGCGAAGCCGGGCGCCGAGGTGCTCGTGTTCTTCACGACGCGGCGCGCCGAGCTCGAGCTGCGGTTCGCGGCGCTGCGGGCGACGCTGGGCCCGGCCGACGGCCTCTGGATCGCGTGGCCGAAGAAGGCCGCCCGCCTGGACACGGACCTCGACTTCGCCGCCGTCCAGTCGATCGGCCTCGCCCACGGGCTCGTCGACAACAAGTCGGCGTCGATCGACGAGACCTGGCAGGCGCTGCGGTTCGTCTACCGCCGGAAGGACCGCTAGTCGGCCTTCGCCGCCTTCGCGGCGGCGGCCCAGCGCTCGTCGTGCCGGCGGATCCGGTCCGGCTCGCGCCCGCGCGCCTCCGCGATTGCGACCGCCAGCCGCTGGAACCTGACGACGTCGACGACCGGGTGATGCGTCGGCACGAGGTCGACCTCGCAGCCGAGCTCGCGGAGCGCGGCGGCCGCGGCCGCCGCTCGCTCGGCGGCGCGCCCTTCACCCTCGAGGACGAACGCGCGCACGGACTCGTCGACGGCGGCGAGGTGACCGTGCAGGAGCTGCTCCGTCTCGTACGACTCGGCGGCGAGCCACGCACCCTCACGCAGCTTCAGCACCGCCTCCTGCGCCGTCGGCCAGTCGCGTCCTGCGCCGGCGACGAGGAACCGCTCCTCCGCACCGACTGCCGGCAGCTCTGCGGCGAGCGCGTCCGCGACGGCTTCGGCGAGCCACGAGACATCCTCGCCGTGCAGTGCGGCGATCGTGGCGACCGCGCACGTGTAGCCGGCGGTGTGGCACCAGCTCTGCTCGATCTCCGGCGTCGCGACGACGACCTCCTCGCACAGCTCAGCGATCGGACCGTCCGGATTGCCCGTCACGAGCCACCTCGGTCCCGGCCACGCGCGCGCCGCCGCCAGCGTCAGCGGCGTCTCGCCCTCATGCGAGACGAGCACGAGCAGGTCGGCGTCGCGCTCGGGCCGCAGGACGAGCTCGAGCGCCTGCACCGCGTCGCCGCCCGTCTGCGCCGCGTGGAACGAGGTGCCGCAGCCGGTGAAGAGGAGCCGCGCGCCGCCCGGGAAACGCCTGCCGGCGGGGATCTGCGCGAGCCACTCGGGCTGCAGCGCGATCGCCCGCTTTGTCTGCTCGGCGGCCATGGACCACGTCTATACCATCCTTCCGGTGAGCACGTACGAACGTCACGCCCTCGACAACGGGCTGCGCGTCCTGACCGCAAGGCTGCCGGAGGCGCAGTCGGTTACGTGCATGGTGATGCTCGCCGCGGGCTCCCGCTACGAGACGGCGGACACGAACGGGATCGCTCATTTCTCCGAGCACATGTTCTTCAAAGGGACGGAGCGGCGGCCGAGCGCGCGCCAGATCGCCGGCGAGATCGACGCGATCGGTGGCGAGTTCAACGCGTTCACCGGCAAGGAATCGACCGCGTACTACGTCAAGTGCGCGGCGGAGCACCGCGACGTCGCGCTCGACGTGCTCGTCGACATGCTGCGCAACTCGCGCTTCGACCAGGAGGAGATCGAACGCGAGAAGGGCGTGATCGTCGAGGAGATGAACATGTACTTCGACACGCCGCGCGATTACATCGGCGGCGTGTACGAGGAGTTGCTGTACGGCGACCAGCCGCTCGGCTGGGACATCATCGGCCGCAAGGAGACCGTGCGCGCCGCGACGCGCGACACGTTCACGTCGTACCTGGGCCGCTGGTACCAGCCGCCGCGCATGGTGCTCGGGCTGGGTGGACGCATCGGCGAAGACGTCCTCGAGCGCGCGCAGGCGCTGCTCGGCGACCTCCCCCCGGCGGAGACCGGTGTCCCGGCTCCCGTGCAGCCGCACGCGAACGGCCGCGTGAAGGTGTTCACGAAGCAGTCCGACCAGGCGCACGTGATCCTCGGCGTCTCGAGCTACCCGCTCGAGCATCCGGACCGGTACGCGCTCCAGCTGCTCGCGACCGTGCTCGGCGGCGGCATGTCGTCCCGCCTGTTCACCGAGGTGCGCGAGCGCCGCGGGCTCGCCTACTACGTCTTCGGCGTCAACCACAGCTACACCGACACGGGCTCGCTCTATGCGCAGGCGGGCGTCGACATCAACCGGATCGACGAGGCGGTGACGACCATCGGCGCGGAGCTGAGGAAGATCGCCGCCGAGCCGGTGCCGGCCGATGAGCTGGAGAAGGCGCGCAACTTCGCCAAGGGCAGGTTCGTGCTCCAGCTCGAGAGCCCGCAGGGGCTGATCATGTTCGGACTGCGCAAGGAGGTGCTCGAGCGCCGCGCGCCCGACCTCGACGAGATCCTCGCCGGCCTCAACGCCGTCACCGTCGAGGACGTGCAGCGCGTCGCCCAGGACATCATCCGCGACGACGCCATCCGACTCGCGCTGATCGGCCCCTTCGACGACGCCGATCACTTCGACGCGCTGCTGTAACGATGGCCTTGGTCGGCGGTTCGGTCAGCACCTAAACCCGAAGTCGCCCGTCAGAGTGCTTTCAACCCGGCCGTGCGCGGTTCCTTCTACCACGGTTCGAGGACGGCGTGCCAGTCCTATGTGCCGCCGATCGTCTCCAGGTCGGCCTCGAGCAGGGCACGGTCGTCCTCGTCGGAGATCGCTTCGCCCGCGTCGCGCGCGCGGGCGAGCCAGTGCCGCGCCTGCTCCTCGTCGCCGGCGACCGCGTGCGCGCGGGCGAGCGCCTCGTACGCGAACGGCAGGTCGAACTCGTCGAGGTCGTCCGGCGCCGACTCGCAGAGCTCGAGACAGCGGCGCGCATGGTGAAGCGCCGGCTCGGGGCGGCCGAGCACGGCGTAGACGCGGGCGCACTGCCACTCGCCGCGCGCCCCGTTGACGCGCGTGCCGGCCCGGATCCAGTGGTAGCGAGAAGCATGGGCCGCGTGCAGCATCTCGTCGTCCTCGTCCGGCGTCCGGTCGGGCTTCTCGAGCAGCCGCCAGGTGGCGTTGAACAGCTCCGCCGCGAGCGTCCGCTGCTCCTCTATGTTCAGTCGTCGCCCTTCTCCGCGTCCGCGCGGTGCTTGATCTCCTCGACCACGGCCGGGTCGGCGAGCGTCGTCGTGTCGCCCAGCCCGCGGTTCTCGGCCACGTCGCGCAGCAGGCGGCGCATGATCTTCCCGCTCCGCGTCTTCGGCAGCTCCGGCGTGAAGACGATGTTCGCCGGCTTGGCGATCGCGCCGATCTTCCTCGCGACGTGGTTGCGAAGCTCCTCGAGCTTCTCGACCGAGCCCTCGTGGCCGCCCTTCAACGTCACGTAGGCGACGATCGCCTCGCCGGTCACGGCGTCCTTGCGCGAGCAGACCGCGGCCTCGGCGACCTCCTGGTGATCGACCAGTGCCGACTCGACCTCGATCGTCGAGATGCGGTGGCCGGACACGTTCATCACGTCGTCGACGCGGCCGAGCAGCCAGAAGTCGCCGTCGGCGTCGATGCGCGCGCCGTCGCCGGCGAAGTACACGTTCTCGTACTTCGACCAGTACGTATCCCGGTAGCGGTCGGGATCCTTGAAGATCCCGCGCAGCATCGCCGGCCACGGGCGCGTGAGCACGAGGTAGCCGCCGCCGCCCGGGCCGACCTCGTCGCCCTGCTCGTTGAAGACGGCCGCCTGCACGCCCGGGAACGGCTTCGTCGCCGAGCCCGGCTTCAGTGTCGTCACCCCGGGGAGGGGCGTGATCAGCACCATCCCCGTCTCGGTCTGCCACCACGTGTCGACGATCGGCGTGCGGTCGCCGCCGACGTGCTCGCGATACCAGATCCACGCCTCCGGGTTGATCGGCTCCCCCACCGAGCCGAGCAGACGGAGTGACGAGAGGTCGTGGCGCGCGGCGAACTCCGGTCCCCATTTCATGTGCGCTCGGATCGCGGTCGGCGCCGTGTAGAGGATGGTCACGCCGTATCGCTCGACGATCCGCCACCAGCGGTCCTTGTCGGGATAGTCGGGCGTTCCCTCGTACATGACGGAGGTCGCCTGGTTGCAGAGCGGGCCGTACACGATGTAGCTGTGGCCGGTGATCCAGCCGATGTCGGCGGCGCACCAGTAGACGTCCTCGTCGGCCTTCAGGTCGAAGATGGAGTGGTGCGTCGTCGCGACGCCGCACAGGTAGCCGCCGGTGGTGTGCACGATCCCTTTCGGCTTCGCGGTCGTGCCGCTCGTGTACATGAGGAAGAGCAGGTCCTCGCTGTCCATCGGCTCGCAGGGACACGACGACGGGTCGTCCGCGACGTCGTCCTCGAGCTCGTGCCACCACCGGTCGCGCCCCGCCTGCATCGGCACGTCTTTGCCGGTGCGGCGAAGCACCACCGATGCGCGAACGCCGGGCGCGGCGGCCATCGCGTCGTCCGCGGTCCTCTTCAGCGGCACGGTGGAGCCGCGCCGCCACGCCTCGTCCTGCGTGATCAGCACCTCGCACTCCATGTCGTTCATGCGACCGGAGAGCGAGTCGGCCGAGAAGCCGCCGAAGACGACGGTGTGCGGCGCGCCGAGGCGCGTGCACGCGAGCATCGCCACCGCGAGCTCGGGGACCATCCCCATGTAGATCGCGACCGGTGTGCCCTTCTGCACGCCGATCTTCCTCAGCGCGTTCGCGAAGCGGACGACCTCGCGCTGCAGATCGGCGTACGTGATCTCGCGACGGTCGTCCTCGGGCTCGCCCTCCCAGTAGTAGGCGACCTTGTCGCCCCGGCCTCCCTCGACGTGACGGTCGACGCAGTTGAAGCAGACGTTCAGCGTGCCGCCGAGGAACCATCTCGCGTACGGCGGCTCCCACTCGTAGAGCGAGTGGAACGGCGCGAACCAGCTGACCCGCTCGCGACCCTCGCGCTCCCAGAAGGCCTCGAAGCTCTCCTCGTAGATCCCGGGCTGCGCGTTCGCCTGCCGCGCGAACTCCTCGGGCGGCGGATACCGCCGCTCCTCGAGGAAGATCGTCTCGATCGCGTGATCGCTCATGGCGCCAGATCGTACGGGTACTGCGTCACGACCTCCGCCCCGTCCTCCGTGACGAGAAGGATGTCCTCCAGGCGAACGCCGCCGTACCCCGCACGGTAGAGGCCCGGCTCGAGCGTGATCACGTCGCCGGGCACGAGATCGTCGCCGACGCGTGAGACCCAGGGCCGCTCGTGCACCTCGAGGCCGACGCCGTGGCCGAGGCCGTGGAAGAAGCCGCTGTCGAGCACCTCGCCGGGCTGCTTCGTGAGCGGTGTCGGGTACCCGTGCCGGGCGAAGAGGTCGCAGACGAGCCGCATCAGGTCGAGGCCGTTGACGCCCGGCCTCGTCGCCTCGGTTGCGCGCTCGAGCGCCTCCTTGCAGAGCCGGTGGTACTCGCGCAGCTCGTCGGAGACCGTGCCGACGACGTACGTGCGGGTCATGTCGGAGTAGACGCCGGTCTCACGTTCTCGTGGGAAGAGGTCGAAGACGATCGGCTCGTCGGGGAGGATCGCGCCCGAGCCGCCGTCGTGGCCGATCGCGGTCTGGGGGCCGTGCGAGACGATGAACTCCTCCGCGGCGACGCCGTGCGCGCTGAACACGCGTTCTATCTCGAGCTTGATCCGCTCGCTCGTCAGCGCCTCGCCGTCGAGCAGGAGCGTCCGGTTCGAGTCGGCGTTGCGCAGCATGTCGCGTGCGACGTCGAGGGCTGCTTCGCACGCCCGCTGCGCGCGCCGCAGACCCGCGATCTCGGCCGGGGTCTTGCGACGGCGGCGCTCTTCGAACAGCTCGCGGTCGACGCTGACCTCGACCCCGTTCGCGCGCAGGTGGTCGGCCAGCTCGAGCGGGAAGCTCGCCGGCACGACCGCGTCGCTGATCCCGAGCTCCGCGCAGGCGCGCGTGTACACCTCGAGCTCGACGAGCGGGGCGCGCATGCCGCCGGCGAGCAGCTCGTCCAACCCGAACGTCTCCGGCGGCAGCGTCTCGATCTCGGGTGCTGCGGCAGCGATGCGGGGAACCTCGAAGCCGCTGACGACCACGACGCGCCGACCGTCGCGCTCCGCGTAGAGGAAGGCGTCGGGCACGGCGACCGGCACCTCGTGGCGCATCTCCGGCGAGCGCACCGAGTCGGCGAGGATGAGGACGTCGCTCACAGCGCGGATCCTATGTCGGCGAGCTGGCGGCCTTCACGCTCGTCCCGCACGCCGACGATGGCGCCCGTCACGGCGGGGTTCGCGAGCACCCAGCGCAGCGCCCCGCCCACGACCGATCCGCCGTCCCGGCGCAGCGTCTCGCGGAGCACGCCGAGATCGAGCTCCGCGAAGGGGTGCGTGCGCCGGAAGTCGCCGGGTGTGAGGGTGTCGACCGAGAAGCCGTCGGTGAGGAATCCGCTCGCGAGCGGCGCCCAGACGATGACGCCGAGCCCGCGCTCGACCGCGAGCGGCAGGATCCCCTCCTCGATCTGCCGCGAGAGCGCGCTGTACTCGTGCTGGAGCCCGGCGACGGGGCCGACGGCGAGCGCGCGGACGACCTCCTCGGCGCGATGGTTCGAGATGCCGCCGTGCCGCACCTTCCCCTCGGCGACGAGCTCGAGCACCGTGCCCCACGTCTCCTCGATCGGAACGCGGGGGTCGCGATCGTGGAGCTGCAGGAGGTCGAGCCGCTCGACCCCGAGCCGGCGCAGGCTGCCCTCGACGTCGGAGCGCACGGCCGCGGGGCGGAGGTCCATGAAGTCGGCGCCGTCGCCGCCGCGCATCGTGCCGCACTTCGTGAAGACGAGCACGTCGTCGCGGCCGCGAATCGCCTTCCCCACGATCTCCTCGGCGCGACCCCAGCCGTAGAAGGGTGCCGTGTCGATCCAGTTGACGCCGCCGTCGAGGGCGGCGTGGACGGCGCGGATCGCGTCGGGCTCGTCCTGGGGCCCCCAGTCGACCCACCAGGTGCCCGGCAGCGAGCCGATCGGCGCCGTGCCGATGCCGACCGGCGTGATCTCGAGGCCGCTCGGGCCGAAGCGGCGCCGTTCCATGGCTTCGTACAACGCCGCTACGCTCGTCTTCATGCCCACCGTCTTCAGGCCGGACGAGGAGCCGCGCCTGCGCGAGCTGCTCGACGCGATGGAGCGCCCGGTGGACCTCGTCGTGGCCCTCGGCCCGGAGGAGACGCCGCTACCGGGCGCCGGCGATTTCGACTTCAGCGCGGAGACGGTGAAGGTCGTGGAGGCGCTGGCCGCTCTCTCCGGGAGAGTCACGTCCCGGATCGAGCAGCAGCCGGCCGGAGTGACGCTCTTCCCGGCGGTCCTGGTCCTCCCCGCAGGCGATGACCGAGGACTGCGCTACTTCGGAACGCCCTACGGCTATGAGCTCGCCTCGCTCGTCGGCGCCGTCCTCGAGGCCGGGCGGTCGGCGCCGTCGCTCACGTCCGAGTCGCTGGAGCGGCTCGCCGCGCTCGACCGTGAGCTCGCGATCGACGTCTTCGTCACGCCGACCTGACCGCACTGCCCGCCGGCCGTGCTGCTGGCGTACAAGACCGCGCTCGCCTCGCCGCACGTGACCGCCGCCGCGATCGAGGCGGGCGAGTTCCCCCGCCTCGCGGACGAGATGAACGTCTGGGCCGTGCCGAGCATCGCCGTCAACGGTGTGCCCCAGTGGGAGGGCGCGGTGCGGGAGCGGGTCTTCCTCGACCGCGTCCTCGCGCCGTCGTTCGCGTAGCAGCGAGCCGCCTTCCTGTTCGGCGCGTGCGTCCCGCCGGCCGCGAGGGAACGGGTGGCGCGGGTAGATTCCAAGGGTGAGCGCACCGTTCGAGCGAGCCCGGGTGCTGTTCGACGCCTTCGAGGCGGAGCTCCGCGCCGAGCTGCCCGCCGGGGCGGACATCTTCGACGCCCACACGCATCTCGGCACCGACATCGACGGCATGAGCGGCCGCTACGAGGAGCTCGAGCAGGGCATGGACCGGTACGGCGTGACGCGCTGCTTCGTGTTCTGCCTCGACGAGCCCGACCGTCATCCCGGCTTCCGGGCCGGCAACGACCGCACGCTCGCCTTCGCGGAGCGTTCCGGCGGCCGGATGATCCCGTTCGTGCGGCTCGCGCTGGACGAGGAGCCGATCGAGGAGGCGAAGCGCTGCCTCGACCTCGGGGCCCGCGGCATCAAGCTCCATCCGCGTGCCCAGAAGTTCCTGCTCGACGACGAGCGGCTGACGCCCGTGTTCGCGCTCGCGGCGGAGCGCCGCGTGCCGATCCTCATCCACGGCGGACGCGGCCTGCCGCCCATCGCCGACAACCTGCACCGGCTCGTCGACGCCTACCCTGAGGCGCAGCTGATCATCGCTCACGCAGGGATCGCCGACCTCACCGGGCTCGCCGGCCGTTTCGCCGGCAAGGCGGGCGTCTTCTTCGACACCTCCGTGTGGAGCCCGATCGACCTGCTGACCTTCTTCCATCTCGTGCCGCCGGAGCAGGTCGTCTACGCCTCCGACTACCCGTACGGGCAGCAGCCCGCCTCGCTGCTGCTCTCGCTCAAGTCCGCGCGCGCGGCCGGGCTCGACGAGGAGCAGGTGCGGATGATGCTCGCGGCCAACGCGAACCGGATCGCAGACGGCGAGCCCCCGCTCGCCCCCTCCCGGCCGCGCGGCTCCGACCTGTTCTCGCAGCCGATGGCCCTCGCGCGCGTCCACCAGTACCTCTCGATGGCGATGACGCTCCTCTTCACGCGCCAGAGCGACAGCTTCGGCGCGCTCGGGCTCGCCCTCAACGCGTGCAGCGAGCCGAACGGCCACGTCGCGGAGATGGACCGCATCCGCGAGCTGCTGACCGCGGCCCGCGACCTTTGGAGGACGCTTCCCGACGCGGAGGGCGAGGGGGAGAAGCGGCAGGTCGCGCGGACGACGTCGCGGCTGGTCCACCTCGCCGACATCCTCGCGGTGACGACGAGTGCCTGAGCTGGTGCTGACGGTGAACGGCGAGAGGCGCTCGCTCGACGCGCCCGCCGGGATGAGCCTCGCACAGGTCCTGCGCGAGCAGCTCGGGCTCACCGGCACGAAGGTCGCCTGCAACGAGGGGCACTGCGGCGCGTGCACGGTGCAGGTCGACGGAGTGCCGATCCTCTCGTGCATCACGCTCGCGCACATGGTCGAGGGCGAGGTGACCACGATCGAGGGGCTCCGCGAGCACCCGCTCGTCGCCGCGTTCGTTCGCGCCGACGCCGTGCAGTGCGGCTTCTGCACGCCGGGCCAGATCGTCTCCGCCGCAGCCCTCGTCGCGGCGAGGCCGGAGCCGACCGTCGAGGAGATCCGCCAGAACATGGCCGGCAACATCTGCCGCTGCGGCACCTACCCGCGGATCGAGGAGGCCATCCTGCAGTGGCGAGGCTGATCCGCACCGAGAAGGAGGTCGAGGGCCGCTTCGAGGAGGTCTGGCTCGTCGTCGAGGAGGATCCGCTCGAGCAGTGGCCGGAAGGCCCGCTCGACGTCGTCGGCCGGCCGGCCGAGCGGCTGGACGGGCCCGCGCGGGTGCGCGGCGAGGCCCGTTTCACCGCCGACCTCCGGCTGCCCGGAATGCTCCACGCCGCGATCCTGCGCTCGCCGCACGCACACGCGCGGGTGCGGCGGATCGACCTCGCCCGGGCCCTGGCCGCCCCGGGCGTGCGCGGCGCGCTCGGCCCCGGCGAGGCGAAGGGACTGGACGAGGAGGCCGGCTACGCCGGCGCCCCGGTTGCCGCCGTGGCCGCGGACACCTTCGCGCAGGCGCGCGCGGCGCTGCACGCGATCGACGTCGACTGGGAGGAGCTCGAGGTCGTGCTCGACCCGCAGGAGGCGGTCGCGAGAGAGCAGTTCACCTCCGAGCCTGCCCGCCACGAGCGCGGTGACTTCGACCGAGCGCTCGCGGAGGCCGACGTCGTCGTCGAGAGCACATACCGCACGGCGGTCGTACTGCACAACTCGATGGAGACGCACCAGGCGGTGTGCGAGTGGGTCGGCGACACGCTCGACGTCCACATCTCGACGCAGTACATCTGGGGTGTGCGCGCGGAGGTCGCCGAGGCATTCGGCATGCCCGCCGACAAGGTGCGCGTCGTGTGCGAGTTCATGGGCGGCGGCTTCGGCTCCAAGAACAGCGCGGGCGAGTACACGTTCGTCGCCGCCGAGCTCGCCCGCCGGACGGGGCGGCCGGTGCGCTGCGCCCTCACGCGGCGCGAGGAGAACACCGCCGCCGGCAACCGCAACGCGACGATCCAGAAGCTCGTCGCCGGTGCTCGCAGCGACGGGACGATCGTCGCTCTCGGCGGCGAGTTCGTCAACGCGGTCGGCTGGGGCGGCTGGTCGACGATGACCGACGGGCCGATGCGGATGCTCTACGCCTGCGACAACGTGCGCACCGTCTGCTACGGCGCGAAGATCAACGCGCCGCCGATGAAGCCGTTCCGCGCGCCGGGCTTCGTCGAGGGGACGTTCGGCCTGGAATGCCTGATCGACGAGCTCGCCGCCAGGCTCGAGCTGGACCCGCTCGAGCTGCGACGGCGCAACCACGCAGACTCGAACAACGGCACGCCGTACTCGTCGAAGAACCTCGCCGCATGCCACGAGCTCGCGCAGAAGCACTGGGACCGCCGGCGCGAGGTGCGCGCGCGCTCCGACGGAACGTGGAAGCGCGGCGTCGGGCTGGCGAGCCAGATCTGGTTCGGAGGCGGCGGGCCGCCGTCCTATGCGTGGACGCGCGTCGGCTCCGACGCGCGCATCACCGTCGTCACCGCCATGCAGGACCTCGGCACCGGCACCGGCACCGCGATGGCGCAGATCGCCGCCGAGGAGCTCGGCGTCTCCCTCGACCGCGTCGAGGTGGTGCTCGGCGACTCCGCCCGCGGCCCGTACGCGACCCTCTCGGCCGGCTCGTCGACCCTGCCGTCGGTCGGTCCCGCAGTGCGTGCCGCGGCCGCCGACGTGAAACGTCAGATCATCGAGATCGCGGCGCAGCGCTACGACCTCGAGGAGCGCGTGCTCGACATCCGCGACGGCACGATCGTCTCCGCGGACGGCAACCTCTCCGTCCCGCTCGAGGAGCTGCTCGGCGTGCTCGGAAACGCGCAGATCCTCGGCAAGGGCGCGCGCGGTCCGAACCCGACGGGAATGAGCGTCAACACCTTCGGCATGCAGGTGGCGGAGGTGGCCGTCGACGTCGAGACCGGCGAGGTGCGCGTGGAGCGGGTCGCCGCGGTGCACGACGTCGGCCGGGTCGTGAACCCGCTCGGTGCGCGCAGCCAGGTCGAGGGCGGGATCATCCAGGGGATCGGGCACACGCTCTCCGAGGTGCGCCTGCTCGACCCCGGGACGGGCCGCGTGCTGACGACGACGCTCGACTCCTACCGGATGCCGACGATCGCCGACGTGCCCGAGATCGTGTGCGAGTTCGTCGACAAGCCGGACGCGCACCTGACGAGCCTCGGCTCGAAGGGTCTCGGCGAGCCGCCGATCGTCCCGACCGCCGCCGCGATCGCGAACGCCATCCGCGATGCGACGGGTGCCGACGTGCACGAGCTCCCGATCAGTCGCGAGGAGATGCTGCGCGCGCTGCGCGAGGCCGAGCAGCGCGCGCGAGAGGGAGCGAAGGAGAAGGTTGGAGCTCGTTAGGGCGACGTCGATCGACCAGCTCGACGGCGGCATCCCGGTGCACGGCGGCACCGAGGTGGTGCCCCTGCTGCGCGACGGGATCATGCACGGCGACACGCTCGTGGACGTACGCGGAATCGTCCCGCGCGGCATCGACGGCGGCCGCATCGGCGCCGGCACGACGCTGGCAGAGCTGGCGGCGGATCCCGGCGTGCCGGCGGCGCTGCGCGAGGCGTGCCGGCTGGCCGCCTCGCCCCAGCTGCGCAGCATGAGCTCGGTCGGAGGCAACCTGCTCCAGTCGACCCGCTGCTGGTACTGGCGGCAGAGGTACCCATGCCGCCTCCACGGCGGCGACCGCTGCCACGCCCGGGACGGCGAGCATCGCGAGCACGCGATCTTCGCCAACGGCTTCTGTGCGTCGGCGCATCCGTCGGACGTGGCCGCCGCGCTGCTCGCGCTCGGGGCGCGCCTGCGCACCAGCCGTCGCGAGCTCCCGCTCGGCGGGCTCTACCGCCTGCCCGACGAGCGGGACCGGGGCACGACGACGCTCGCGCCGGGCGAGCTGATCCTCGAGCTCGAGCTGCCGAAGGTGGACGCGAGCGTCTACCTCAAGGCGATGGACCGGCGGCGCTGGGCCTTCCCCCAGGTGGGGGTCGCGGCGGCGCGCACCGTCGGCGAGACCAGGATCGCGCTCGCCGGGGTGGCCCCCGTCCCCTGGCTGCTCGACGGCGCAGAGGCGCTCGACCTGGCGACGCCGCTGCCACGTACGGCCTGGAAGGTCGACGTCGCCCGCGCCCTCGTGCGGCGGGCAGTCGAGAGCGTGAGCTGACGCAGTAGGATCTCGATCTCGATGGTCGTGCGCTTGCTCGCACTCCTCGCCGTCACGGGAATCGCCTGCAGCGCCGCGGTCGCCGCCGGCGCACACGGCGGGCGAGCCGGGGCGGCGCTGCCGCGCATCCCCGCGCTGCCTGCGAAGAACCCGGCGCACCACGGCGCGCGCTGCCCGATCCCGCCGAGGTTCCGCAGCGCCTTCGTGCATGCGGCCCGCGACACCGGCTTCCAGCTCTCGATGCTCGTCGCGGTCGCACAGGTCGAGTCGCGCTTCAAGCCGGACGCCCGTTCCCAGGCGGACGCTCGAGGCCTGCTCCAGGTGCTGCCCTCGACCGCGGCGTGGCTGAAGCTCGACGTCGACAACCCGGTGACGAACGTGCTCGCAGGCGCGCGCTACCTGAAGATCCTGCTCGACCGCTACGCGCGCACCGATCTCGCGCTCGCCGCGTACAACGCCGGCCCGACCGCGGTGGACGAGGCCGGCGGCGCCCCCAGCGCCGAGACGATGTCCTACGTGGCGAACGTCCAGCAGCGGTGGGCGGCTCTAGCCGGCTGCTCCTAGCCCGAGCCAGTGGTCCACGCAGTCGTCCTCGCGGCCGGTGCGTCGTCGCGGTACGGCGTCTCGCCGCCGAAGCAGGCCGAGCTGCTGCCACGCGTGCTCGCAGCCCTGCGCGCGAGCACGTCGCTCGACGGGATCCTCGTCGTGCTCGGCGCGCACGAGGTCGAGACCGACGCGGCCACGGTGCAGTGTCCTGAGTGGGAGCGCGGGCCCGGCGCGTCGCTCCGCTGCGGTCTGCGCGCGCTGCCGGCCGACGCGGAGGCGGCCGTGGTCGTGCTTGCGGACGGGCCCGAGCTCGATCCGCGGGCCGTCGACCGAGTCGTCGCCTCCTGGCGTGAGGAGGGCGGCGACGTCGTCGCCGCTGCCTACGGCGAGGTGCGGCTGCACCCCGTCCTGCTCGCCCGCGCCGCCTGGCCGCTCGTCCCCGACGACGGCGCGCGGGCGCTCGCGGCCCGGCTCGTCGCGTGCGACGACCTCACCCCTCCTGGAGACGTCGACCTGCGCCGATGAGTCCGGAAGGGCCGGGTCGGGCGACGCCGAAGGAAGACGTTCGGAAATGGAGTCCGCACGCCATCTCGAGCCGACCGCATCGCCGCCGGGCGACGAGTCGCCGCTCGCCCGCGCGCGCCTGCACCGGCAGCTGACGGTCGACGAGGCCGCGCGCCGTGCCGGCGTCACCTCCGAGGAGGTGCAATGGCTCGAGGAGGGGCGGCTCTACCGCTTCCCGAACCCCGACCGCGCGCTGCTCGCCAGCCTCCTCACCGCGACCGCTCTCGGGATCGATCATCGCGAAGCGCTCGAGCTGGCCGGCCTGCCGGTGCCGCCGAAGCCGCTCGAGTCGAACCCATGGCGGCGGCTCGCCGCGGTCGCGGCGATCGGCGCCCTCGTGCTCGCGGCCACGCTCGCCGTCGTGCTCGCCCGGAGCAGCCCGGCCAAGAAGCCGGCCAAGACCGTGGCGGCTCCCGCCACGCTGCCCGCACCGTGGACGATCAAGGTCGTCGTGCTCAACGGCAGCGGCGACATCGTCTTCACGCGCTCGGTCGCGAGCCGGATCCAGGCTCTCTCCTACCAGGTCGTCGACGTGGGCCGCGCTTCGAGCTTCACGTACCCGCAGACGGAGGTGTACTACCCGCCCGGCGGCGAGGCGATCGGCCTGCGCCTGGCGAAGCAGCTCGGCGCGCCCCTCCAACCGCTCCCCGGCGGAAACGACCCGCGCCGCCTCGTCGTGATCGTAGGACCAAGAAAGGGTCCGTGAGAAGTGCTGCGCACTTCTCACGGCGAGATGTTGTGCTCCGCAGAGGGGACGCCGGCCGAGCCGGTGTCCTTTTTCCCCTGACGAGGGGCGGTCGACTCGGGAAGCGCTGATGGCGAAGCCACCACCGCGCGCGGATCACGACCGTTCGTTCACGGCAGACAAGCGCGCGGCGGCTCCGCCGCCGCGCGCTCTGCGGAGCACAACATCTCCCCCGCTCGAATAGCGCAGCTATTCGAGCGGAATGCGAAGCGCGGCGAGCTTCACCTTGAGCCCGGCCGGCATCGGCTGGTTCGCGGCCTGCCGGACGTAGCGACGCAGGCTCTCCTCGAAGCGGTATCGCCGCCGGCACCACTCGCACTCGTCGAGGTGCATCTCCGCTTCGCGCATCTCGTCGTCGCTGAGCATGTGATCCAGGTACGGCTGCATCATCTCTTCGCAGTGCGCGCACGGATCGTCGTGGGGTTCGGTCATCTCACGTCCTCCGCTACGGATTCCGCGAGCTCTCGCTTCAGGACGCGCCGTCCACGGTGCAGTCGCGACATCACCGTACCGATCGGGATGTCGAGGATCTGCGCCGCATCCTGGTAGCTGAAGTCGCCTATGTCGACCAGCACGATCACGTCCCGGAAGTCGTGGGGCACGGCTGACAGTGCCGACACGATGTCGTCCTGCGAGAGCCGCTCGACGACCCGGTCTTCGTCGGTGAGACCGCCGTCGTCCTGGGCGAGCTTGTCGTAGAGGAAGTAGTCGTTCGCCTCGAGCGCCTGCATCTGCGGGGCCCGTTGCTGCCGGCGGCCGCGATCGATGTTGAGGTTCGTGAGGATCCGAAGCAGCCACGCGCGGAGGTTCGTCCCCGGCTGGAACGAGCGCCAGCTCCGGAACGCACGGGCGTACGTCTCCTGCACGAGATCCTCCGCCTCCTCCCGCGACCCGGCCAGGTGACGCGCGACGCTGTAGACCTGGTCGGCCAGCGCGAGCGCCTCCTCCTCGAAGCGCACGCGGTCGCGTGCCTCGGCTGCGATGCGCGCGGCGTCCGAAGAGGCCTCGGCCATCTCGGCCACACTAGCAGCGCATCCCATTCCGCCTTGAACGTTCGGCAGAGCGGTGCGATTCCCGCGGCGCGCTGCTAGAGCGCGGCCGGAAGCTCGCGGAAGCCGGCCCGGGCCATCGCCTCGAGCAGCCGTTCGCGGCTGGTGCGCTCGTCGTCCCATGCGAGGGTCACCTCGCCGACGAGGTTCGCGTTCGCGGCCTCGAGGCCTTCGTGTCCCCTGAGCGCGCCGGCGAGCCGCGCCACGCAGCGCTCGCAGCGGATGCCGCTGACCCGGAGCGTCTCGGTCTGCGTCGCCACGACTACTTTCGAATCCCGTGCACGGGACGGCCGGCGGCCTCCCACGCGTAGTACGAGGCGCTCGGCCCGTAGCCGGACTCGTACGAGACGACGCGTGGGTTGCGCCCGACCTCCTTCGCGCGTGCGGCATGCCGGAGCAGGTTCGGGTCGTCTCGTTCCTCCCAGACCAGAACGAGATGCGCCGCCGTCATGAAGTCGGCGACGTACGTGCAACCGGGAGCCGGGCACGGGAACGGGTCGGTGCGGACGCAGAACCAGCCGGCGTGATCGCTGTCGTCCTCCCCGGACCAGAGCTCCTCGTCCTCCAGCATCTCCGGCTCGGCCACGCGGACGTGCGTGGTCGCGCGAATCTGCTCCCTCTCCACCCGCGAAAAGGTAGCTACGCGGGACGCGTCCTTGCGCACCTTCGGAAATAGAGTCGGGGGCCCCGGGCAGGCGGTCGGGGCCCCCGTCTCACGCTCCCGGGCCGCGCTGGCGTGCGGCTTGTCGGGAGCAGGCCCCCAGCACTGCGGGGCCGGACTGGGCGGTCAGCATCGTGGGGTCAGAGGCTGCCGTCCGAGCTTGGCGTTCAAGGTCTCGAGCTTGTTGCCGCGGTAGATCGCGAGTCGCACCGTCTGGCCGGGCTTCATGTCGGCGATCACCGAGCGGAGCTGGTCGACCGACGTCACGGGAACGCCGTCGACCTTGGCGATGATGTCGCCGCCGAGCGGCCACGTGTCGCCTGCGAGGGTCACCTGCTGGGTCGCCGCGCGCAGGCCCGCGCTCGCCGCCGCGCTGTTCGTGCACACCGTGCCGACGAGCAGGCCGTGCGACGTCGGCAGGCGGAACAGCTTCGCGACGGTCGGCGTGATCGCCTGCACGTCGACGCCGAGGAACGCGTGCTCCACGCTGCCCTTCGAGATCAGCTGCGCCGCGACGCCCTTGACGGTGTTGATCGGGATGGCGAAACCGATGCCGATGTTGCCGTCCTGGCCGCTCGCCGTCTGGATCTGCGAATTCACCCCGATCACCTGGCCGAGGGTGTTGAGGAGCGGTCCGCCGGAGTTGCCGTGATTGAGCGCGGCATCGGTCTGGATCACGTGGTCGATCGGGGCGCCGTTCGGCGCGGAGATCTGCCGCTGCAGGGCGCTCACGATCCCCGAGGTGATCGAACGGTCCTCGCCGAGCGGGTTGCCGATCGCCACGACTGCGTCGCCGACCTCGACGAGGTCGGAGTTGCCGAGCACGAGCGGCGTCAGCGCCCGCGCCGCGAGTCCCTTCACCTGGAGCACGGCGACGTCGGTGGACGGATCGCGCCCGACGATGGTCGCGGGCTTGCGCTCGTTGTCCGAGAAGCTCACCTCGACGCGGCTGGCGCCCTGGACGACGTGATAGTTCGTGACGATGTGGCCGGCCTTGTCGATGACGAAGCCGGAGCCGAGCGCCTGCTGCGTCTCCACGGTCGGCCCGGTGAAGCCGAACGGGTCGAGGAGCGGGTTCGGCTGCGTCGTCACCTTGGTCGTCGCCGTCACCTGGACGACTCCCGGCGCCGAGCGCGTGTAGATCTCGTGGATCGTCAGCGGATGGGCGGACCGCGCGAACGAGGCGGTCTCCGGCCCGGAGGACGCCGCCGGCGCGGAGAGGACCTCGCGTACGGTCGTCGCGGTCCCGCCCACGCCGCCCGCGGCCGCGGCGATCCCGAGGGCGATCGCGGCGCCGAGGGCGCCCGCGCCCACGAGGGCTGCGGCACGGAGGACGGCCGGACGAGAGCGTTCCGGGCTCACCCACTTCTTCTAGCAACGGCGGGTTTCCCGTCCGTTGCGCCACGTTAAGCGTGGGTTAAGGGCTCTAGGCCGACGGTCCGGTCGCGGGTTGGAGGTCGAGCGCGCTCTGCTCGGCCGCGTGCAGGCAGAAGGCCATCTGGTCGGCCGCCTTGCCGTACTTCGCCGGGCCCGTGAGCGCGTAGCTGTAGACGCCGGAGAGCACGTTGCCGTAGCGCTGGTAGACCGCGTACGAGGTCTGGTCGATCTTCTTCCCGTTGACGACGCCGGTCGTGCGAACGCGGACGGCGAGATAGCCCTTGAGCAGGTTGCTGTCCTTCAGCCGCGTGATCGTGAAGGTCAGCGGCGGCAGGTTCTGCTCGCCGGGCCGGATCGGCTTGTGCGGGCAGCCCGTCGCGTGCGCGAGCAGCTCGCGCATGGCCTGCGCCGCGCCGCCCGGCTTGTACGTGACGACCTCGTTCGAGAGGCCGAGCCTGTCGTACCTGCGCAGGTACTCGACCTGGAGCCGCGACGTGCGGAGCTTCTCGCTCGGGTAGTTGGCGGTGCCGCAGAGGTCGAGCGTGCGTGTCCCGAGACCGTGCCCGTCGGTGCGTTGGAGGAGCACGTAGGAGGGCCCCACCTGCTTCGCCGTCAGGACGAGCTTGCTCAGGTCCGGTGTGGCGGCGGCGGCGCTTCCGGCGAGGGCGAGCGCGGCTGCGGCGGCGAGGGCGACTGCCAGAGGTCGCATGTCCTCCCTAATCGAAGCACGTCCGACGGGTGCTTCGCCGTCTGCTTGAATCGAGGCATGGCGGAGCCTGCGCAGCTTCGGGTCGGCGGCAGGACCTACTCGATCTACCGGCTGGACGCGCTCCAGCCCCGGTGGGACGTCGCGCGGCTTCCGTACACGCTCCGGATCCTGCTCGAGAACGTGCTCCGGAGCGGCTCCGACGCCGAGGTCGAGGCGGTGGCGGGCTGGGTGGCGGCGGACGAGCCGGCCGGGGAGATCTCCTTCATGCCGGCGCGCGTCCTGCTCCAGGACTTCACCGGCGTGCCTGCGATCGTCGACCTTGCGGCGATGCGCGACGCGATGCGCGCCCAGGGCGGCGATCCGGCGCGGATCAACCCGCTCATCCCGGCGGAGCTCGTGATCGACCACTCCGTGCAGGTGGACGAGTTCGCGACCCGGCTCTCGATCGAGCACAACGTCGAGCGCGAGTTCGAGCGGAACCGAGAGCGGTACGCGTTCCTCCGCTGGGGTCAGAGCGCCTTCGACGGCCTCGAGGTGGTGCCGCCGAACACCGGCATCTGCCACCAGGTGAACCTCGAGTACCTCGCGCGCGTGGTCGAATCGCGGGACGGCGTCGCCTTCCCGGACACGCTCGTCGGCACCGACTCGCACACGACGATGGTGAACGGGCTCGGCGTGCTCGGCTGGGGCGTCGGCGGCATCGAGGCGGAGGCGGCGATGCTCGGCGAGGCGCTCTCGATGCTCGTCCCGCAGGTCGTCGGCTTCCGGCTCACGGGGGAAATGCCGGAGGGAGCGACTGCGACGGACCTTGTCCTCACGGTCACGGAGATGCTGCGTCACGTCGGCGTCGTGGGGAAGCTCGTCGAGTACTTCGGCCCCGGGGTCGGAGCGCTCGCCCTGGCCGACCGGGCGACGCTCGGGAACATGAGCCCCGAGTACGGCGCGACCTGCGGCTTCTTCCCCGTCGACGACGTGACGCTCGCGTACCTGCGCCTCACCGGCCGCCCGGCGGAGCGGGTCGCGCTCGTCGAGGCGTACTGCAAGGAGAACATGCTCTGGCACGAGCCCGACGACCACCCGGTGTACTCGCAGGTGGTCGAGCTCGACCTCGGCGAGGTCGAGCCGTCGCTCGCCGGGCCGCGCCGGCCGCAGGACCGCGTGCCGCTCGCGTCGGCCAAGGAGGCGTTCATCGAGTCGCTCGGCAGCTTCGGCGTCGACTACACGAACGGCTCCTACGACAAGGAGGTCGCCGACAGCTTCCCCGCGAGCGACCCGCCGACGGGAGACGGCGCGGCGGACGCCGACCCCGTGCCCGTGCAGACGACGACGGTCGACAAGAAGCGGGTGCCCGTTGCCGGCGAGGCCTACTCGGTCGAGCACGGCTCCGTCGTGATCGCCGCGATCACCTCGTGCACGAACACGTCCAACCCGTCGGTGATGATCGCCGCCGGCCTGCTGGCGAAGAAGGCGGTCGAGCGCGGCCTCCAGCGCAAGCCGTGGGTGAAGTCGTCGCTCGCGCCCGGCTCGAAGGTGGTCACCGAGTACTACAAGCGCGCCGGCCTCGACCGCTACCTCGACGAGCTCGGCTTCAACCTCGTCGGCTACGGCTGCACGACCTGCATCGGCAACTCCGGTCCGCTGCCGGAGAACATCGCGGCCGCCGTGAGCGAGGGGGAGCTCGTCGTCTGCGCCGTGCTCTCCGGCAACCGCAACTTCGAGGCGCGCATCCACGGCGACGTGAAGGCGAACTATCTCGCGTCACCGCCGCTCGTCGTCGCCTATGCGCTCGCCGGGCGGATGGACATCGACCTCGTCGCCGAGCCGCTCGGCCGGGACGAGGACGGCAACGACGTCTTCCTCCGCGACCTCTGGCCGACCCGGGACGAGATCGACCGCACGATCGCCGGCTCCCTCGAGGGCGCGATGTTCAGCCGCACCTACGACGACGTGTATCGCGGTGACGAGCGATGGCGACAACTCGAGATTCCCTCCGGGCATCTCTATGCCTGGGACGACGCCTCCACGTATGTGCGCAAGCCGCCGTACTTCGACCAGATGACGGCCGAGCCCGGGAGAGTCTCCGACATAGCCGGCGCACGGTGTCTCGTCATGCTCGGCGACTCGGTCACGACCGACCACATCTCGCCGGCCGGCGCGATCCGTCCCGATTCGCCCGCCGGCACGTACCTGCTCGAGCACGGCGTCGAACGGCGTGAGTTCAACTCGTACGGCTCGCGGCGCGGCAACCACGAGGTGATGGTGCGCGGCACCTTCGCGAACGTCCGGCTGCGAAACCAGCTCGTCCCCGGCTCGGAGGGCACCTGGACCGTGCACCTGCCCGAGGGCGATGAGACGACGATCTACGACGCGGCGATGCGCTACCGCGCCGAGGGCGTGCCGACGATCGTGATCGCGGGCAGGGAGTACGGCTCCGGCTCGTCGCGCGACTGGGCCGCGAAGGGCCCGAACCTGCTCGGCGTGCGCGCCGCGATCGCGGAGTCGTACGAGCGCATCCACCGCTCCAACCTGCTGATGATGGGCGTGCTGCCGCTCCAGTTCCTGCCGGGCGAGGGGCGGGAGTCGCTCGGGCTCACCGGGCGGGAGGAGTTCTCGATCACCGGCGTCGAGAACGGCGAGACGAGCGAGGTGGCCGTGCGCGCGGACGGCAAGGAGTTCCGCGCGCGCGTCCGGCTCGACACGCCGCGCGAGCGCGACTACTTCCGGCACGGCGGCATCCTGCAGTTTGTTCTGAGGCGGCTGCTCGCGGAGCGGTGAGCGACCCGTACGCAGCAGCATGGGCAGCGGTCGACGCGGCCGTCCTGCGCGAGCCCGGCAGCCTCGACGTCGCCGTCCGTGAGGCGATCGCGCGCGGCGACGACCCCGAGGAGCTGGCGCCGCTGCTCGACAAGGTGCGGCGCCACGCGTACCGGATCGTCGACGGCGACACCGCCGGTCTGGACGACGACGTCGTGCTCGAGGCAGTCCTAGCCGCGGCGCTCGGTGCCGCCGACGAGCGCAGGCGCGCCGCGCTCGCAGCGCTGGAGCGGGCATGAGGCTGCACGCGCTCGAGACGGGGCACCGGCCGCCCGAGGCGGCGCGGGTCGCGGAGCTGCGCGCGCGCGACGGATACGTCTCCGACATCTCGCTCGCGCTCCGCTACCGGCCGGAGCTCTTCGGCAGACCGTTCTCGGACCTGCTCCAGCAGGTGATGAAGGGCCCGTCGGACTGGACCGAGGCCGAGCGCGAGCTCTTCGCCGCGTTCGTCTCCGCGCGTAACCAGTGCCCCTTCTGAACGGAGGCCCACGGCGCGGTCGCGTCGTACGCCTTCGGTGACCCCGCTCTCGTCGACGCGGTGCTCGACGACTACGAGACCGCTCCGATCGCCGAAGGGCTGCGCGAGACCCTGCGCTTCCTCGAGGCGATGACCGAGTCGCCGGAGCAGCTCGACGCCTCGCGCCCTCTCGCGGCAGGAGTATCGCGCGCCGCGCTGCGCGACGCGATCTACGTGGCCGCGGCGTTCAACCTGATCGACCGCTTCGCCGACGCCATCGGCGCCACGCCGCATTCCGAGGCCGGGCTCAGCCGCGAGGAGGCGATGGCACACGAGGGCAGGTTCTTCGAGGAAGGCTATGCGTAGTTTTCGCTAACCTCGCCGCACCGGGGTGCCGCCTGCGCGGCTGAGATCACACCCGACGAACCTGATCCGGGTCATGCCGGCGGAGGGAGGCAGGTGAGCGAGAAGACGCCGAGCTGGGGCATCGACCCCGTTCCGGAGCGGCTGCACGTCCTGAGCGCGCTCGACTCGACGCTGCTCTGGGGCAACCTCTCCGTCTCGCTGCTCGTGATCGTGATCGGTGCGCTGCTCGTGCCTGCTCTCTCGCTGCGAGACGCGCTGCTCGCGATCGTCGTCGGCGCGGTGGCCGGGAACGCGCTCCTCGGCCTCGCCGCCCTGATCGGCGCGGACGCGCGCGTTCCCGGGATGGTGCTGCTGCGCGCGCCGCTCGGTCGCAGGGGCTCGTACGCGCCGACCGTGCTCAACGTCGCCCAGAACGTCGGGTGGTCGACCTTCGAGCTGATCATCATCGCCGCGGCGGCGGCCGCGCTCTCGCAGCACGTCTTCGGCTGGAGCGGCAGATGGCTGTGGACGATCGCCTTCGGGGTGCTCAGCTGGGGCCTCGGCATGCTCGGCCCGATCGGCTTCGTCCGCCGCTACCTGCGCAAGTTCGCCTCCTGGGCCCTCCTCTTCGCAATGGGGTACCTCACGTACTGGGCGATCTCGAAGTCGCACCTGCACGCCTACTGGGCGCGGCCGGGCAGGGGCGGCTTCCCGTCGTTCGGCCAGGCGGTCGACCTCGTGATCGGCAGCGTCGTCTCGTGGACGCCGCTCGCGGCCGACTACACCCGCTTTGCCCGCACGCGGCGCAGTGCGGCCCTCGGCGCGGGACTGGGCTACTTCGTGCCGACGATCTGGTGCGTCGGGCTCGGGATCCTGATCGTGCTCGCCCGCGGCGTCGGCGACGCGCAGGCGCTCCCCGCCGCCGTGGCCGCAGCCGGAGGCGTCGCGTTCGTGGCCCTGCTCGCGATCACGATCGACGAGAGCGAGAAGGCGTTCGCCGACATCTACTCCACCGCCGTCTCGATCCAGAACGTGCTGCCGCGGCTGTCACAGCGGTTCCTGATCACGCTCGTCTCCGCGACCGCGACCGGCCTGGCGCTCGTGCTGAACCTCGGCAACTACCAGGACTTCCTCTACCTGCTCGGATCGTTCTTCGTCCCGCTCTTCGGCGTGCTCGTCGCCGACTGGCTCGCGGCGGGCGCGCACTACGGCCCGGCGCACGTCTTCGCGGGCGCCACGCTCCGGCTCGAGCAGCTCGGCGCCTGGCTCGTCGGCTTCTGCCTCTACCAGTGGCTCTCGCCGGTCGGGCCGTCGTGGTGGACCGACCTCGTCGCGCACACCCATCCGGGCGACGTCGGCTTCACCGCCTCGCTGCCGAGCTTCGCCGCCTCGTTCACCCTCGCGCTCGGCTTCGCGCTCGCCGCGCGCGGTCGTGCGACGCCGGTGACGGCGGACGCTCGAGACTAGGCTTGCGCGGGTGCGCCCGCTCGCGGTCATCGGGCACCTCTCGCGCGACGTCGTCGCCGGCGGCGAGCCACGCATCGGCGGCGGCCCCTGGCACGCGGCCCGCGCGCTCCGCGCCCTGGGCGAGAACGCGGTGCTGCTCGCGAAGTGCGGCGAGCCGGAGCGGCGCCGGTTCCGCCACGAGCTCGCGACGACCGGGCTCGTCACCTCGCTCTCGCTCGGCGGCGAGACGACCGCGTTCTCGATGTCGTACGACGAGCAGGGCGTCCGCACGATGATCGTCGAGGCCGTGGGCGAGCCGTGGCGTGCGAGCGAGGTGCCGCCGGAGCTCCTGCACGGAATCGAGTGGCTCCAGGTCGTGCCGTTGCTGCGCAGCGACTTCGACGCGGACACGCTCGAGCAGCTCGCGCGCGGCAGACGGATCCTGCTCGACGGACAGGGCCTCGTGCGCGTGCCGAAGACCGGGCCGCTCACGCTCGACGCCGACTACGACCCCGACGTCCTGCGCCACGTCGCGATCCTGAAGCTCGGAGACGACGAGGCGCGCGCCATCGTCGGCGACGCGGAGCTCGAGTCGCTCGCGTCGCTCGGCGTGCCCGAGGTGATCGTCACGTTCGGGCTCGAGGGCTCGCTCGTGCTCGCGCGCGAAACCGCAACCCGTGTCCCCGCGCGGGCCGTGCACGTCGACCCGACCGGAGCGGGCGACGCGTTCGCGGCGGCGTACCTCGTCGCACGCGCAGCCCGTCACGCGCCGGTCTCGGCCGCGCGGCGTGCGACCTCGGTCGTTTCCGCGCTGTTGAACGGGAGCGTTCGCTGATCGCGGCGGTGCAGACGGTCGAGGGCGTGCTGCTCGTCGACGTCGAGGAGGAGCTGGTGCTCGGTCCCGGCTCCGAGCTGCCGGAGGCGGACGCGCCGGGCGTCCCGCTGCCGCGGGTCGTCGCCACCGCCGCCGCAGGGTCGACGGTGGTCGTGCTGCTCGACCGCCGCCCGCCGCTCGCGATCTCCCGCGACGGCGGTGCGACCTGGCGCGAGGCCGGCGGCGGCCTGCCGCCCGGATTCGCGGTCGCGGTCGCGGAGGACGAGCCCGACCGGATGCTGTACGCGGCGCGGAACCGGGTCTACGTCTCCGCGAACGGCGGCGTCTTCTGGCGCTCGCTGCCGCTCGAGCTGCCGGACATCGTCGCCGTCGCCTGGATCGACTGACGACGGGCTACAGGCGGAACTCGCCGCGGGCGACGATCACCGCCGAGCCGCCCACCTCGATCCGCTCGACCGCGCCGGCGCTGCCGTGGACGCGGGCGTACAGCGTCGACGGCCGGCCGATCTCGGCGCCCTGCGAGATCTCGATCTCGTCGCCGAACGCGATCAGCCGGTGCCGCGCGAGGTGGAGCGCGAGCGGGCCCGCTGCGGAGCCGGTGGCCGGATCCTCCGCGACGCCGGCCGCCGGCGCGAACATCCGCGTCTTCCAGCGCAGGCCGGAGCCGGCGAAGCAGTTGATGCCGAAGTCCCCGAGAGCGGCGAGCCGCTGCAGGTCCGGCGCGAGCTCGGACACGTCGGCCGCGGAGCCGAGCGCGACGTACACGTGGGGGATGCCGTTGTCGTAGAGCTCGACAGGGAGCCGGGACTCGACGCCGAGCACGGCCTGCAGCTCGGCCGCCGCCGTGAACGGCGCGACGGTCGGCAGCGGCTGCGTCATGCGGCCGAAGACGATCTTCGGCCCGTCCCGCTCGAGCGCGACCGGCACGGTGCCGCGGCCGGTCTCGATCCGGATCTCGTCGAGCTGGAGCGGCCCGGCGAGCACGAACGCCGTGCCGAGCGTCGGGTGTCCGGCGAACGGCACCTCGTGCACCGGCGTGAAGATGCGCATCCTCACGTGGCCGTCCGCCTCCGGCGGATAGACGAAGGTCGTCTCCGAGAAATTCGTCTCCCTCGCCAGCCGCTGCAGCAGCGCCTCGGGGATCTCGCGCGCGTCGGTGAAGACGGCGAGCTGGTTGCCGGCGAGCGGCTCGTCGGTGAAGACGTCGCAGACGACGAAGCGGTAGCCGGCCACGCCGCGACTCTACGCCGACCCGGACTATCCTGGCCGGAATGCGCCTCCTGATCGTCCGTCACGCCGAGGCCGCCCCCGGGAGCCCGGACGAGCTGCGCCCGCTCACTCCCGAGGGCCGCAAACATGCGCGCGAGCTCGGACTGCGCCTCCGCGCCGAGGGGCTCGCGCCGGACGCCGTCGTGACGAGCCCGCTGCTCCGCGCCTGCGAGACGGCGGCCGCGCTCGGGCTGTGCGAGCCGGAGGTCGACGAGCGGCTCGCGCCGGGCGCAACGCCCGAGCAGATGCGCGCCGCCGCCGAGGCGCGCGGCGAGACGGTCGTCGTGGTCGCGCACCAGCCGGACTGCGGCCGCGCCGCCGCGGCGCTGACCGGCGGCCCGCCGCCGCCGTTCCCGCCCTGCGGGACGGCGCTCGTCGAGCTGGAGGGCGCATGAGCCGGCGCTTCCAGGCCGTGCGGGCTTTGCCCGCGCGGCCGTCCGAACTCACCGGCGGACCCGTCATCCGTCAGATGCTTGGCCGATGAGCGCGATCTCGGTGCGCGGCCTGCGCAAGCGGTACGGCGGGCTCGAGGCGGTTCGCGGCGTCGACTTCGAGATCGAGGAGGGGGAGGTCTTCGGACTGCTCGGCCCGAACGGCGCGGGCAAGACGACGACCGTCGAGATCCTCGAGGGCTACCGCAGCCGGGATGCGGGCGACGTGACCGTCCTCGGGCACGACCCGGAGCGGCCCGGGGTCGACTTTCGCCAGCGCATCGGCGTCGTGCTGCAGCAGTCGCAGCTCTGGCAGAACCTCACCGTGCGCGAGACGCACGCGATCTTCGCCGGGTACTACGAGCATCCACGCGACGTCGGCGAGGTGATCGAGCTCGTCGGGCTCGCCGAGAAGCGGGACGCGCGCGTGAAGACGCTCTCGGGTGGCCAGAAGCGGCGTCTCGATCTCGGCGTCGCCCTCGTCGGCGACCCCGACCTCGTCTTCCTCGACGAGCCGACCACCGGCTTCGACCCGGCCGCCCGGCGCGCGGCGTGGGACATGATCCGCTCGCTTCGCTCGCTCGGGAAAACGGTGCTGCTGACGACGCACTACCTCGACGAGGCGGAGCAGCTCGCCGACCGCGTCGCCGTCCTCCGCGAGGGGCAGATCGTCCGCGTCGGCACGCCGCGCGAGCTCACGACGAGCGATCTCGAGGTCGAGATCCGCTACCGCCGCGACGGCGAGGACGTGCTGCTGCGCACCGCCGAGCCGACGCGCGTGCTGCACGAGCTCACCGCCGACGCCGTCGCCCGCGGCGAGGAGCTCGACCGGCTCGAGGTGCGCCGCCCGACGCTCGAGGACGTGTACCTCGCGCTCACCGAGGAGGACGCGGAGCCGTCTGAACTCACCGGCCGACCCGTCATCCGTCAGAGGGTTGACCTGTGAGCACCGAGGCGATCGCGGTCGCGACAAGGCACAGGTCGCCGCGGGCGCGGCTGTTCGTGCACCAGCTCCGCGCGGAGCAGCTCGTCTTCTGGCGCAGCAAGGAGGCGGCGCTCTTCATCTTCCTCTTCCCGATGCTGCTGTTCGTGCTGCTCGGGTCGGTCTACTCCGGGAAGATCTACGGCGTGCCGGCGTCGCACGCGCTGCTCGCCGGGCTGATCGGCTACGGCTGCGCGAACACCGCCTTCGCCGGGCTCGCGATCCAGCTCGTGCTGCGGCGCGAGAACGCGATCCTGAAGCGGCTGCGCGCGACGCCCCTGCCCGCGGCGACGTACGTCGCCGCGCTGCTCGTCTCGACGCTGCTCGTGTTCGCGCTGCAGACGGTGCTGCTGTTCCTGATCGGGCGATTGTTCTACGGGACGCCGTTTCCCACGGCCCTCGGCTCGCTCGTGGTCGCGGTCATCGTCGGCGCAGCCGCGTTCGCCGCCCTCGGAGTAGCGACGGCGTCGCTGATCCACTCGGCGGAGGGTTCCTCCGCCGTCGTCAACTTCATCCTGCTGCCGATGGCGTTCCTCACGGGCTCGTTCGGACCGACGCGCCACTATCCGGCCTTCCTGCGTGCGATCGGCGACGTGCTGCCGCTCAAGTACTTCATCGACCTGATGAACGCGATCTACCTGCACGGCCACGCGCTGTGGACGAAGCCGCTCGCGCTCGGCGTGCTCGCCGCCTGGGGCGCCGGCGGGCTCGTCGTCGCGGTCTTCCGCTTTCGGTGGGAGCCGCGCGAAGGCTGACGACCGCCTTTTGTGTCCTAGCGAATCCTCGCGGCGGTGAGCCCGAACCGCGTGAGCGACTTGGGCACGTTTTGCGCACGCTTGATCGCCGTGTGCAGCGACTCGACGAAGTACTCGACGTCCTCGTCGGTGACGACGAGCGGCGGCAGCACCTTGATCACCGCCATGTTGTGGCCCGCCACCTGGCTGAGGATCCGGTGCTTGGAGAAGAGCGGCCCGACGACGAGCTGCGCGAAGAGGCCGGGCTGCATCCGCTCGATCAGCCGCCAGGAGAGCTTTCCCGACTCCGGCTCCGCGAACTCGATTGCCCACATCAGCCCGCGCCCGCGAACCTCGCGCACGACGGCGAGCTCGTCGACGAACGGCCGCGTCAGCTCGAGCAGCTTCTCGCCGAGCCGCGCCGACCGCTCGACGAGCTTCTCGTCGTCGAGCACGTGCAACGTCGCGAGCCCGGCCGCCATCGCGAGCTCGTTCGGCGCGAAGGTCGAGCCGTGCGACACGGCGTGCTCCATCGAGTCGAACACGGCCTCGTGCACGGCGCGCGACATGAGGAGCGCGCCGACCGGCACGTAGCCGCCCGAGAGCGACTTCGCGACGGGGACGAGGTCCGGCTCGAGCCCCCAATGCTCGAGCGCGAACATCGTGCCGGTGCGGCCGAAGCCGGTCTGCACCTCGTCGACGCAGAAGAGCGTGCCGTGCTCGCGGCAGCGCGCCTGCGCCCCCTCGAGGTAGCCGTCCGGGGGCAGGTTCGCGCCCTTGCCCTGGATCGGCTCGATGAGGAAGACGGCGACGTCCTCGCGCCGGAGCTGCTCCTCGAGCGCGTCGAGGTCGCCGAAGGGCACCCGCTCGAACCCGGGCAGGAGCGGCCCGAAGCGGTCGGTGAACTCGGGGTTGCCGTTGGCCGAGAGCGAGCCGAGCGTGAGCCCGTGGAAGCCGTGGTCGGCCGAGATCACACGGCCGCGCTTCGTCGCCGCGCGGCCGAGCTTCAGCGCCGCCTCGACCGCCTCGGTGCCGCTGCTCGTGAAGAGGCAGCGCTCGAGGCGTGCCGGCACCCGCGCGAGCAACGCCTCCGCGAGCAGGCCGGGCAGCGCGGTGACGCCCATCGCGAGCATGCCGGGCGTGTCGAGCTCGAGCGCCTGCTGAAGCGCGGCGCGGACGCGCGGGTTGTTCCGTCCGACGTTGTACATCCCGAAGCCGCCGAGCATGTCGAGATAGCGATTGCCGCCCTCGTCCCAGAGATACGCGCCTTCGGCGCGCGCCCAGGTGCGGTCGAAGTCGATCGTGCGCAGCACGCGCACGAACTGCGGATTGATCGAGCGCGCCCAGCGATCGAGATCGTCGTCGCCACGACCGTCGAGCACGGCCTTCAGGTCGAAGTGGCCCACGACCTGGAATGTACCTCCGTTACAGCACGCGTCCGTTCGCCGGCTCGAGCGGGAGCCCAGCTCGAGCCCAGCGCTGCATGCCCCCGGAGAGGTTCTCGACCTCGTAGCCGGCTCGCCTGAGCGTCCGGGCAGCAACAGCGCTGCGGTGGCCACTGCGGCAGACGGTGATGAGCGTTCGGTCGCGAGGCATCCCGCCGATGCGCGCGGTCAGCTCGTGGAGCGGTACGTGGACAGCGCCGCGGATGCGCCCGGTCTTCCACTCGCGCCGCGTGCGGACGTCCACGACGACCGCCTGCTCGTTGCGGAGCCGATCGGCCGCCTGCTGCGGGTCGACGCTCGGAACGCGCGTGAAGGGACCCACCGGTCAGGCTCCCGCGACGCGGTCGACGACGGCGGCGAGACGGGCGCGGACTTCGACGGCGACCGGGCCGAGCTCGCCGCTGCCGACGATCGAGAGCATCCGCTCCGCGTCGACCGCTGAGACGTGCGTCGTGCCATCGCGGGCATAGACGACGACGTTGCACGGCAGCAGCACGCCGAGCTCGGGCTCGGCCTGAAGCGCGCGGTGCGCGAGCGGCGGGTTGCACGCGCCGAGAATCGTGTACGGCTCGCCGTCGACGCCGAGCTTCGCCTTCATCGTGGCCTGCACGTCGATCTCGCAGAGGACGCCGAAGCCGTCCGCCTTCAGCTCTTCGCGAACGCGCTCGACCGCCTCGACGAACGACAGGCTCGTCGTCGCGCTCAGCGTGTAGCCGGTTGCAAGCACTCGCATTCCTCCTCCAGACAGCGGCGGCGCGCTTTCGCCGCTTTCAGTCTGTGCGCCTCCGCTCCGGCGGGCTCCTCGAACTGGTCGTCGAGGTATGCGCCGATCGCGTCCTCGCCGACGAGCGCCGGGATCACGTCGGAGCCCGTCGCCGCGAGCAGCGCGGTGCGCTCCTTCCGCACGACCGGCACCTGCCGGATCGCATAGTCGACGCCGAGCTCGGTGAGCCGCTCCCGGACGCGCCGCGACGCGGGACACCATTCCGTCTGCCAGAGCTCGAGCATCAGCGGACGCCTCGGCCGATGAGCCCGTCGAGTGCGCGCAGCTGCTCCTGGAGCGAGCCGCAGACCTGCTCGCAGAGTGCGAAGACCCCCTCCTCGGCGATCCGGTAGTGGACGTGCGTGCCCTCCTTGCGGCGCGCGAGGATGCCGGCGTCCGCGAGCAGGACGAGGTGCTTCGAGACGTTCTGCTGCGACGCGCCGACGGCGTCGGCGAGGTCGGTGACGGTCGCCTCCCCGCCGTCACGCAGCCGGTCGAGCAGCCGGATCCGCATCGGCTCCCCGATCACCCGAAAGCGGCGGGCGATCAGCTCGGCGAGGTCTTCGGGCAGGGGGTGAGGAAGCAGCACGGGAATAAACTGTTTAGTTGTATAGTTGTAGACTAGCAGAGAGGAAAGCGATCGCAAAGGAGTGACCGGAATGGAGCTGGACATCACCACGGAGACGTTCGAGCAGGAGGTGCTCGCGCGCTCGCACGAGCTGCCCGTCGTCGTCGACTTCTGGGCAGCGTGGTGCGGCCCGTGCCGCATGCTCGGCCCCGTGCTCGAGCGCGAGACGGCGGAGCGAGAGGGCCAGGTCGTGCTCGCGAAGGTCGACGTCGACGCGAACCCCGAGCTCGCCGCGCGCTACGACGTCCGCGGCATCCCGGCCGTCAAGGCCTTCCGGAACGGCGCCGTCGCCGCCGAGTTCGTCGGTGCGCAACCGCCGGCCAGGGTCGCGGCATTCCTCGACGAGCTGTCCGCCCCGTCGGCGGCAGAGACGCTGCTCGACGAGCTGCGCACGACGGGCGAGCTGCCCGAGGTCGTCGCCGCCTTCGAAGCGGGCGATCACGAACGCGCGCTCAACCTGCTGCTGGACGAGATCCAGGAGGGCGACCAGGCCCACCGGGATCGGATCCGCGTGCTGATGGTGGCGTTCTTCGGCCACCTCGGACACGAGCACCCGCTGACCGCGCACTACCGGCGGCGGCTCGCGGCCGCTCTGTACTAGACAAGCGTCGCGCAGCGTCCCTCGCGCAGGCACTCCTGCGCGTTCCGGCGCGCGAGCGTCAGCACGAACGATCGCACCGGCACGTCGTCGTACGGCTCGAGCATCAGGTCGACGCAGGCGCGGATCTCCTCACCGGACTTCTCCTCCCCGAACTCCTCGACGAGCGAGGGTAGGAGCCGCCGCAGGCGCGTCGCATGCGCGGTGCGGTCGTCGCGGATCGCGTCGATCCGCTCTTCGGCCAGCTCCCTGACCTTCTGCTGCAGCAGGTCGCGAATCGGCCGCGTCTCCACGAGCGTGAGGCCGGCCGGGTCGGGGATCTGCCAGTCCTCGACCATCGTCGGGACGTAGGGGCAGGCACCGCCGCAGCCGAGCGTGATCGCCCAGTCCGCATGGAGCTGCATCTCGAGGTCGAGCTTCTTCGGGTGCCGGCCGGCGACGTCGATGCCGACCTCGGCCATCGCCTCGACGACATTCGGCCAGACCCGGTCGGCGGGCTCCTGCCCCGCCGACTCCGCGCGCACGTCCGCGGGCGCGTAGCGCTCGAAGAACGCCTGCGCCATCTGCGAGCGGCCGGCGTTGTGGGTGCAGACGAAGAGCACGTACTTCATCGCTCATTCCTCCTGAGCTGGCTTCGCGTCGAGCTCGTCGACGAGCTCGGCGACACGGTGGGAGACGGCGTCGCGGATCGCCCGCACCTCGTCGAGCGGGCGCCCCTTCGGATCGGGCAGGTTCCAGCTGATGTAGCGCTTGCCGGGAACGACCGGGCAGGCGTCGTCGCAGGTCGCCACGACCACGTCGGCCCAGTCGATGCGCTCGGCGTCGAGCAGGTGAGGGACGTGGTCGGACGCGTCGATCTCGAGCTCCTGCAGCGCCTCGAGCACGACCGTGTGCGCGGCAGCGCCCGGCGCACTGCCGGCCGAGAGCGCCTCGTGCCTGCCTGCGGCCGCACGGCGGAAGAGACGCTCTGCCATCACCGAGCGGCCGCCGTTCGCGACGCAGACGAAGAGGACGCGACTCACGCGGGTTGGCGCTCCCCGCGCACGAACTGGTAGGCGAGGCCGCCGACGGACGCGCCGAGGACGGGCGCCACGATGTACAGCCAGAGCGCGTGCAGGTCGCCGGAGACGAGCGCCGGTCCGAGCGAGCGCATCGGATTCATCGACGCGCCGCTGATCGGTCCGCCGACCATCGCGTCGAGGCCGATCGTCCCGCCGATCGCGATCGCGGCCGCCTCCCCGACCGCGCGCGTGTCGGTGGCGACAGCGAGGATCACGAACATCAGGAACACCGTGAGCACGAGCTCCCAGAGGAACGACTGGCCCTCGGATCCGGACGGCAGGGTCGCGCCGATATGGGCAACGTCGCCGAGCGAGCCGCGCAGGAGCGCAGCCGCGGAGAGCGCGCCGGCGAATTGCGCGACCCAGTAGGCGAGCGCGCGTCTCCACGGGAAGTGGCGTGTGAGAGCAAACGCGAACGTGACCGCGGCGTTGAAATGCGCGCCGGAGACGTGCCCGACCGCGTAGATCATCGCCATGATCACGAGCCCGAAGGTGAGCGCGACGCCCACGTGTCCGAGCGCATGCGTCTTCGCGTCGACCATCACCGCCCCCGCCCCGGCGAAGACGAGCGCGAACGTGCCGATCGCCTCCGCGACGAGCGCGCGCGCGAGCGGGACCCGCGGCATCAGCCCTTGCGTGCCTTGACGATCGCGCTGTGCATCCCGTCGGCGACGAGGTGCGTGAACTCCACCGTGACGTCCACGAATCCGGCCGCCTCGAGGCCGGCGACGTACTCTCCCTGCGAGAGCGCGCCGGCGATGCAGCCGACGTAGCTCCCGCGTTTCGCCCGTTCCTCGGGGGTGACGCGGTCCTCGGCGACGATGTCGGCGATCCCGATCCGGCCGCCCGGTCTGAGCACACGCGCCGTCTCCGAGAGCACCGCCGCCTTGTCGGTGGAGAGATTGACGACGCAGTTCGAGATGACGACGTCGACCGACTCCGCCGGCAGCGGGATCGCCTCGATCACGCCCTTCAGGAAGTGGACGTTGGCCACGCCCGCAGCGCGCGCGTTCTGCCCTGCGAGCGTGAGCATCTCGTCGGTCATGTCGAGCCCGTAGACGGTGCCGGCCGGCCCGACCCGCTTCGCCGAGAGGATGACGTCGATGCCGCCGCCCGAGCCGAGGTCGAGCACGGTCTCACCCTCGTGCAGCGCCGCGACAGCCGTCGGGTTGCCGCAGCCGAGCGAGGCGAGCGCCGCCGCGTCGGGGAGCTCGCCGCGCTGCTCGATCGTGTACAGCGACTCGGCGAAGTCGGCGCTCGCGCGATCGTCACCGCAGCAGTCGCCGTCGCCGCAGCCGCAGCCGTCGCCGTCGGCCGCCGCCCTCGCCGCGGCCGCATAGCGCTCCCTGACCCGCTCGCGCAGGGTCTCGGCAGTCTCGGTGCTCATCACACGACCTCCGGAATCCGGACGAGGCTCGCGAGCCGCGCGACCGCCTCCGCGTCGAGGGAGAAGTAGGCCCACTTGCCGCGCTGCTCGCGCTCGAGCAGACCGGCGTCCGTGAGCTTCTTGAGGTGATGGCTCACGGTCGCCTGGGTGAGGCCGAGCGCGGGAATGAACTCGCACGCGCACACGGCGTCGTCACGCGTGGCGAGCAGGTTGACGATCTTCACGCGGGCCGGATCCGCCAGCGCCTTGAAGAGCCGCGCGTCGGCGTCGGCCTCGTCGTCGGCGAGCAGCGCGGCCCCGAGCGGCGCGCAGCAGTCGAGCAGGTCGAGCCGTTTCATATCGACGTATATCGTAACGATGATCGTCGATACGTGTCAAGCCGGCCCTGTGTGCCGAAAGAGTGTCAACTCTCGAAAGGACACTTTCGCGACCGGCGGCGGCCCGGTACCAAGGACGGACTTCGTCCTCTTCGATCGGAGCTGCCCATGCACAGGATCCGCCTCCTTGCCACCCTTCTCCTCACCGGCGCGCTGCTCACCGCCGCGGTCGCCCGCGGCGCCACCGCGAACGTCGTCGTCAGCCAGCTCTACGCGGGCGGCGGCAACAGCGGCGCCACCTTCACGAACGACTTCGTCGAGCTCTTCAACCGCGGGAGCGGCGCCGTCGACCTGACCGGCTGGACGGTCCAGTACGCGACCGCCGCCGGAACGACGTGGCAGACGACCGCCCTCTCCGGCTCGATCGAGCCGGGGCGGCACTTCCTCGTCCAGCTCGCCTCGGCCGCGGCCGTCGGCGCGGCTCTGCCCGTCCCCGACGCGACGGGAACGACCAACCTCGCCGCCTCCGGCGGAAAGGTCGCGCTCGTGAGCGACGGCTCGGCCCTCGCCTGCGGCGCGTGGGCCGGCAGCTGCTCGGCGAACCCGCTCCTGCAGGACCTGGTGGGCTGGGGCACGGCGGCGGACTACGAGGGCGCCGGGCCTGCGCCGGCGCTGAGCAACACGACCGCCGCCGTGCGCACCGACGCCGGCTGCGCGGACACCGGCTCGAACGCCGACGACTTCACGGAAGCAGCGCCCGCGCCCCGCAACTCGACCGCCGCAGCCGTCTCGTGCTCGGCCGGGCCGCCGCCGGCGACGGGCCTTTCCGCCTCCGCCGGTGTGAGCGCTGACGTCCAACCCGTGCTCTCGCTCGCGCTCGACCACCCGAGCCTGAGCTTCGGGAACGTGGTCGCCGGACAGACGCCGGCCGCGATCTCCGAGGGCGTCACGGTCGTGAGCAACGACGCGGCCGGCTATGCGTTGACGGTGCACCGCTCCGCGTTCGTCCCGGCAGATCTGCCGCTCGGGATCTCCTCCGGATCCGGCGCGCTCGCTCCGATCCCGATCGCGCCGGTCGCCGACCTGCTCCTCGGGACGGCCTCGGCGCAGAGTGCCGCCGCGGGCGACCGCTGGCCCACGAGCGTCGGATTCACGGCGCCGATTCCGGCGGTCGGTCCCGGGCACTACACGGCGACGATCACCTTCACGGTGATCGGCCGGTGATCGCGCCCGCCGCCGCCGCCCTCTCCGCGTTGCTGCTCGCGCCCGCTTCGCCGGGCGCGGGCGCCGCGCGGGCGCCGGCCTCGCTGACGGCGGCGCCGTCCCGCCTCGCGCTCTTCGGCAGCGCCGGCCAGACGATCCGCGTCACGAACTCGGGCGGCGACCCGATCGTCGTCGACGTCGCGCCGGCGGGCTTCGCGCTCAACCTGCGCGGCCGGCCGCGGATCGTGCCGCGGACCGCGGCGGCCGCCGCCTCGTGGCTCTCGATCCGGCCGCGCCGGCTCCGCCTGGAGCCCGGGCGGGCGGCGTTCCTCGCCGTCTCCGCTGCGCTCCCGCCCCGGGCGGCACCCGGCGACCACGCGGCGCTCGTGCTCCTGACGACGCGGCCCCGTCGCGGCGCCGGTCTCGCGATCCGGATGCGGATCGGGATCGTCGTCGTCGTGCGCGTCCCGGGAGCAATCGTGCGCCGGCTCGAGGTGCGCCAGCTGCGCGTCCGGCGGCAGGGCGCGAGACGTCTGCTCGAGCTCTCGGTCGCGAACCGGGGCAACGTGAGCGAGCGACTCGAGCCGGGCCGCGTGCGCGTCACGTTCCTGCGGCGAGGGCGGGTCGTAGCGAGGCTGCGGGCGCCGGAGCGGGAGCTGCTGCCGCGCACGGCGGGCATCGACGAGTTCCGCTACCGCGGTCCGCTGCGCGGCTGGGTGACCGCCGTCGTCGAGGTCACATCCTCGGAGCGCGGAGCGCACGCGTTGAGTCGGACGTTCAGGATCCGGCTGTAGCGGGGGTCGGGTGATCGCGGGCAGGGCACCGCAACGCCGTGCCCCACGCACGGCTGGACCGCGGGCGCCGCGTCCTAGACTGAGACCGACCCGCCCCCGTAGCTCAGTGGATAGAGCAGCGGTTTCCTAAACCGCGTGCGC
>Ga0187777_10000238_pt1 | contig 41538 bp, 37 predicted proteins | sample 1015_Q2_SP5_10_M_FD_132416 | JGI IMG/M metagenome (GOLD analysis project Ga0187777, IMG submission 132416) | Tropical peat soil microbial communities from peatlands in Department of Meta, Colombia - 1015_Q2_SP5_10_MG | ecosystem: Environmental > Terrestrial > Soil > Wetlands > Peat | place... | reverse complement strand
CGAAGGCCCCATAGACCACAGTTGCAAGATGCGCCATCGGGGCAGGGCGCCGCACCTGACGCGCCGGTCGAAGCGGCCACGCCACCTGCCGAAGGGGCCTTGGAACCGGCGACTGCTTCCGCGGACGTCGCCCGGCCATCGCGCGGCTCGCGGCGCCCGCGTCACGACAGTGGCGATCGCGTAGATCGCCAGCAGCGCCAGGAACGGCACGAACGTCAACAAAAGATGGAGCGACAGCACGAACACGTTGAGCGGCAGGACCGCGGCGCTCGCCGGGAGCGGCCGCGCCGCGATCGTGGTGAACGTGTGGACCGCGCGGAGCGTGAGCAATATTATGCCAAGCCGTTCGGCAGCAGTTCCGCCAGCCGCGAAAAACAGCCGGATCCCAATTCACCATTTGCCAAGCTCGCTGCCCTCAAGCAGCAGCTGGAGCAGGGCGCCAAAGAGCCGTCTTGACCACCGCGACAACAAATCCTGAGCACCAACGGATCGATAGATGGCTGTGGCATGCGCGCATGGTGCGCACCCGCAGCGACGCTGCCGCGCTGGCGGAGGCTGGGTACGTGCGTCTGAATGGCAAGCGAATGACCGCCGCCAGCCAACAAGTACGCGTCGGTGATGTAGTGACCCTGGCCCTCGACCGTTCCGTAAGGGTCGTTCGCGTGCAGGGATTTTGCGAAAAACGCGGGGGTGCCCCGGCTGCGCGTGCCCTTTACCACGATTTGACTTGAGATTCCGCGACAGAGGCCTTCATTTCCTCACCGCCGGTGACTAGGTCCGCGGTGCTGAGGGTCGGCGGTTGCGGCCTATCTGCCGTTGCGTTAGGCAGCCTTCGCGAGCAGTTGTCTGGAGCGGGGAATGACCTACGTCGTTGTCGAAAACTGTATTAAATGCAAGTACATGGACTGCGTAGAGGTTTGTCCGGTGGACTGCTTCTACGAAGGCGAAAATATGCTGGTCATCCACCCTGACGAGTGCATCGATTGCGGAGTTTGCGAGCCAGAATGCCCGGTCGAGGCGATCAAGCCTGATACGGAACCAGGCCTTGAGCAGTGGCTGGAACTCAATGCCCAATACGCCAAGTCCTGGCCGAACATAACGGTCAAACGGGATCCGCCGGCGGACGCCAAGGACTGGGAGGACGTACCGGACAAATTCAAAAAGTTCTTTTCGGCCGGTCCTGGCATCGGCGACTAGGCCGCCAGCTATACCGGGACACCGTCGCCCGGGCCTGTTGCGTCGCAGGGTGTTAACCGATTTTGTTAAAATGCGGGACTGTTACAGCAGAATTGCTGTTTTGCGTCGCCATAAGGCTTTGATTCCGCCTAAAAATGTGCTATATATACAAAAAATGGATAGGAACAGCGTTGTCACCGGTGCGCTCCCCCTTCGGGAGCATTATTTTTCGGTGGCAGGCTTTCCGAGGTTCCCGGATTAGAGGGCGTGAGATCCACGCGTGAGCAGTGGCAGGAAAAACGCGTCATAAATCGAAGAAAGGTTCCACCGGCATGAGCCGGGGACCGAAAAAGTCTGCCGTGGAGCGGCGGACCTCTCACGCCCCGCGCGGTTCCGCCCGCGGTGGGGCCCCCGCAGCCAAAATGGCCGGCCACCGCAAGGGGCCTGGCGAAGGAATCATGCCCGGAATGAGCAATAAAATGACCAATAAGAAGACTACTCAACGACAAGGCTTCAAAACTAACGAATTCATCGTTTATCCGGCCCACGGGGTTGGCCAGATCGTGGCCATCGAAGAGCAGGAAGTTGCGGGGGCCAAGCTCGAGCTCTTTGTCATCAATTTCGTCAAGGACAAGATGACTTTGCGCGTCCCAACCGCCAAAATCATATCGGTCGGCATGCGCAAGCTGGCCGAAGCGCCGCTGGTAAAGCGGGCGCTCGAGACCCTCAAGGGACGTGCGCGCATCAAGCGCACCATGTGGTCCCGCCGGGCCCAGGAATACGAAGCCAAGATCAATTCCGGCGACATCGTCGCCATCGCCGAGGTTGTGCGCGACCTGTACCGGTCGGAGACCCAGCCGGAGCAATCGTATTCCGAGCGGCAATTGTATGAAGCCGCGCTCGACCGGCTGTCACGTGAGATCGCGGCAGTACAGCGCGTTACCGAGACCGAGGCGATCAAGGAGATCGAGGCAGCCCTTGCCAAGGGCCCGCGCCGCGGTCCCAAGCCAGCCGAAGACGCGGCTACCGACGAGCCGGTCGAGGAAGAGGCAGCTTAACGCTAAATTGACCCCACGAATGCAAAAGCCCGGCATGATCGCCGGGCTTTTTGTTTCGAAGGGTTTGATGGTCACGTAAACAGCGGGCTACAATGTCCCGCGATCACCGCACCGACGAACCGGAGTCGTTGATGACCGCTATTCGCGGCTATGTCGCGCCGACAAGAGAAACCGATGCGCTTGGCGTGCATTCGCTCGATCAGTTCGTGTTGTCGGTGCCTGACGCCGCAGTGGCGCAAGATTTTTACGGCAGCTTTGGCCTCGATGTAAGGCGCCACGGCAATGTGCTGGCGCTCAGGACCTTCGGCCATGAACATCGCTGGGGTTCGGTGGTGGAAGGCAGCAGGGCGAAGGCGCTTCATCATCTTTCCTTCGGCTGTTATCCGGCTGACTTGCCGCGGCTGAAAGCGCGCATTGAAGGGCAGGGCGTCAAACTCATCGACCCGCCGCCCGGCTTCGAAACCAACGGGTTCTGGTTTCGCAACCCCGAGGGCATCTTGATCGAGGTAAAGGTCGGGCCAAAGGTCTCGCCTGACGGAAAATCGGAGAGTCAGTGGCTGTCATCGTCCGCGGGTATTGCCGGCGCGGGTATCCGGGAAAAAGCACCTCCGGTGCGTCCGCGCCGACTGTCGCATGTGCTCGCTTTCACCCGTGATGTCGACGTCTCGATCAAGTTCTACGAGAACACGCTTGGCTTGCGACTTTCCGACCGTGCCTCGGACCTTGTCGCCTTCATGCATGGGATTCACGGCAGCGATCATCATCTCCTGGCGCTGGTGAAATCGTCGGGTCCCGGCTTCCACCATTGCAGCTGGGATACGGCCAGCATCAACGATATTGGTCTCGGCGCCATGCGCATGCATGACAAGGGATGGACCAAAGGCTGGGGCCTGGGTCGCCATGTCCTTGGGTCCAACTATTTCCACTATATACGCGACCCGTGGGGCAGCTTCGCGGAATACTCCTGCGACATTGACTACATCCCAAAGGACGAACGCTGGCCTTCGGCCGACTACAAGCCGGAGGATTCCTTTTGTCTGTGGGGTCCGGACGTGCCGCCCGAGTTCACGATCAATTACGAAGCCGGCGAAAGCTGAACGCCGTCACTCCACAACAAGCTTGACCTTCTCGCCCGGCCTCAGTCGATCATGAGAGCCCAGGCCGTTAAGCACACGAAAACGCTCAAGTGAGTGTCCGGACGTTGCCATACGGTGCGCGAGCTTCTCGATCGTATCGCTGCCTCCGGCGGTCACGATTTTCAGGCGCAGCGGTCTGATCTGCTCGCTTTCCTTCAGGGTCATGCGCCGGAAGCTCATGACAGAATCGCGAAACAAGCGGTCGGTCTGCTCGGTTCTGACCTTGGTGGCGAAAATGAATCGATAGACGTCGCTGCCGAAACGCACGACAAACAGGCGGAACGACCAATTTCCAGTGCCTGCTGTTGCTGTCGCCGCCGGAAAGCCACTGACGGAAAGCTCCTCGACGCTTGCAGGGTCGATATTCTCCATCCATCCCGACTTCAGATAGTCCGGCAGCGGTTGCTCGGCCGGCACGCTGACCAAATCGAGCCGCAAGGCTTCGCCGCCGCCATCCTTTAGACCAAGAACAGCCTGCGCCGTATTGTCGAGCGTGAAGCCGGGCGGCGCGACAAACGTAAAGCCGAGCTTGGGATGCAGGAAGTGGCGGCCGCGCGCGAAACCTTCGCTGGGATCTTCGCCGTAAATCAATCCGTTGAGGTCGGCGAGGTATTCAGCTCTGTCGCGCTCTCCGTTGCCGGGCCCGCTGAACTGCCGGGCGTTGGCCAGCGCATTCTTCACACGGTCCGGTGTTGCCGGATGCGAGGAAAGGAAGTCGGGTGCGCGCGGTTCAACGCCGCCTGCCGTGGCCTTCAGGTCGGCATTGCGCTGCATATCGGTCAGGAAGCGTGAGGCGCCGAAGGGATCAAAGCCCGCGCGCGCGGAAATCCCGACACCGATGCCGTCGGCTTCGAATTCCTGCGCGCGCGAGAATGCAGCGAGCGTCAATTTCGACTTGGCTAGCGCCAGCGCGCCCACCTGCGGATCAGTGAGCACGTCGTTGACTACGTGATCGATGATGGCGACCTGTCGGGCCTGTTCTTCGCGGATCGCGGCGTGACGTGCGATGACGTGGCCCATCTCGTGCGCGAGCACGGACGCGAGTTCCGCCTTGTCATTGGCAAGAGCGATCAACCCCCGCGTGATGTACAGGCGGCCATTCGGCAGCGCGAAAGCGTTGATTGCAGGCGAGTTGAGAATGATCACCTGGTATTTCATGTCGGGCCGCTCGGATGCCGCAACCAGCCGGTCGACGGTCTTCTCGATCATGGCTTGCAGTCGCGCGTTTTGGTACGAGCCACCATACGAAGCGAGGATGCGGGCGTGCTCGCGCTGGGCTGCGGGTTGTTCGTTTGTCTGCGCCGCGATCTGTGCAATCGGGAGCGAAACCCGGTGGTCCGGCGTATTGGTGCAGCCGGTCAGTAACAATCCCAGCACCGCGGCGCTTCCGACTACCCGCTTTGCCGTTCCGATTGTCAGTACTGTTGCCACGACTTTACTCAACAAAATAACTCGCGCTGCGCTTACCGTGTGAGTTCGATCTGTTCAGGCGCGACCACTTCCATGACCGGGCCACCGCGCTCTTCAATCCAGCCGCGCACGCGGACCGGATGACCTTCCAGTTGCTTCGGATCGATGCCCGCGGCCGTAAATTCCCGCCGAACGCGCTTGGGGATTGTAGCGGTAAAGTCGTGCGTCCAGTGCCGCCCAAAGTTCAAATATATCGTGGCGCCGCTTTCTCGCACCGACAAAACCTTGCCTTCTACGAGCGCAAATTGACCCCGCGCAGCCGCAATCCGGCCAGTATCTTGTGACCGCAAAGGGGCGAAATTGGGGTCAGCCCACAATCCGCGGCGGGTTGCTCGCGCGGTCCGTTCAGCGCCTAACAGGAGATCGGCGCAGGCTTTGTTGCCAATCCGCGCCGAAACCCGCGCGCGGCCCTGCTCCAGCATCGATTGCTGAACGGACGGCCCCTTGTCGTCCAGATATGCCAGCGCTGTCAGCCGCCCGTAGCGATCGTGCTCAGGCCCGAGCTTTTCCAGCCGCAGGCCTCGCCCGGCGACGAGCGATTGCAGCGCCGCAACGCTGTCATCGTTGACTTCGATTGCCGCCAGCCGCAATTCGCGGCCATCGTCAAGCAGGAGTGTGCGTCCATCGCGCACTGCGGCGACCGTGCCCACACCAATCGCGGCAAGCCTGCATGCGTCCTGTGCGGCAACAGGGCACACAACGGCTGACAGAATTATTCCCGACAGAATTGCGACGCGCACCTGAAACACGAACCGGATTGCCAGAACTCGCCGGCAGGTGCGCCAATAGAGATGGCGGATACTTGCCGAAGCGATAGAATGCCTCAAACAGTTTTGGAATTAATTAAAGCTGCCGGGGAGGGAAGTATCAATGCCAATGCGCTGCGCTTTACCGAGCCGCCGTAAATTCCTGACGTCAATTGCTGCAGCCGGAGCCATGGTCGCGACAGGAGCGCGTGGTGAAGATAGTCGCTGGCCTGATCATCCGGTGCGGATTATCGTGCCCTATCCGGCGGGCGGCTCAACCGATGTGCTCACGCGAATTTTGGCGGAGCGCCTGAAGGACATATTTGGCCAGTCATTTGTCGTCGAGAACCGGGCCGGTGCCGGCGGCAATATCGGCATTGCCGCAGTCACTGCCAGCCCGCCGGACGGCTACACCATCGGCTCCGCTACGATCGGTCATTTTGCAATCAATCAATTCCTTTACAGCAAGATGCCGTTTGACGCCGAGCGCGACATGATTCCGGTATCGCTGACCTGGGAATTGCCCAATGTCTTTGTCGTTCCGACGGACCATGTGCCGGCGAAAACGCTGGCGGAATTCCTCGCCTGGGCGAAGCAAAGGGGACAAATAAGTTTCGGCAGCCCCGGCGCCGGTACCACGCCGCATTTGTCCGGCGTGCTGTTCGTCAAACATACGGGCATTGATGCTGTCCACGTCCCGTTCCGGGGCGCCGCCCAGACGATTCCGGCCATGCTTGCAGGTGACGTATCTTTTGCAATCGACAATCTTGCGTCGTACGTGCCGGTCATCCAGTCGGGAAAAATGCGGGCCCTTGCCGTGACCTCGGCGCAGCGCTGGCCGACCTTGCAGGACGTTCCCACTATGGGCGAAGCCGGCATCAAGGATTTTGTCGTCACGTCGTGGGCTGCGTTCGTGCTGCCGGCAGGCACGCCGCGCGCGATCGTCGACAAGCTCTCCGTGGCGCAACAGAAGATTGCTGCTGACCAGTCGGTGCAGGAACGCTTCCTCACTGCGGGCGCACGTGTCCTTTCCAGCACGCCGGAAGGCGCCACCGCTTTTGCGGCCAAGGAGCGCGCCATCTGGAAAGATGTCGTTGCGGTGTCCGGCGCCAAAATGGATTAAGCGGCTCGGCGATGTGTCACGGCGGCGTTTGTGCTACATGGCGAGCAGCGGTCCCGTAGCTCAGCAGGATAGAGCAGCGGTTTCCTAAACCGAAGGTCGGAGGTTCGACTCCTCTCGGGACCGCCAAAAATCCATTGTGATTTTAATTTTGCCGCTTTTTTTGTTGAAATTGTCCCGCCGTTAAAAGTGGACTCGCACCCCCATGTATTGACGACGGTCAGGCGGTGGCTGCGAAAATGTCCGCTTTACCCCCGAAAGCGGACATGTGCGGTGCAAGAGCCAATGTCCGCTTTGGGCCAAAAGCGGACATTGGGCTATTCGATGACCTCGTCGGCTGCCACGAGCAGGGTCGCAGGCACGGTCAAGCCTATAGCTTTTGCCGACCTCAGATTGACCACAAGCTCGAATTTGTTTGGCCTCTCAACGGGCAGATCTGCGGGCTTTGCACCATTAAGGATTTTATCAACGAACACGGCGGCACGTTTCCACATGTCAACATGACTTGGACCGTAGCTCATCATGCCACCCGCTTCAGTCATCGGTCGAAATTCACCCATGACTGGTATCCGCTGCCGTACTCCAAACTCGGCGATCTTATTTCGCTGCGATTGAATCATCGGGTCTTCCATAGTGACAATTGCTTGTGCGCTGGCCTGTGCCGCCGAGTGTAATGCAGCGTTTATGTCATTAACGTCTCTGATTGCTAGTGACTGCAGTCTTAGTCCGAGCTTCGCCGCCGCTGGTTCCATTTCTTTGAGTTGCAATCGATGTCCAGCGCCATTCACGTTCCAAAGCACTGCGACTCGTACTATTCCAGGCAGCAGCTCTTTAATTAATTGAAGTCTCTTGGCGCTTTGATCAGTAGCCACCAGTGTCAGCCCAGTGATATTACCCCCTGGGTGTGCCAAGCTGACGACATAGCCCGCACCTACTGCATCCCCCACAGATGCCATCACGATGGGGACGCTGGAAGTTGCGCTTCGGAGTGCATCAATCGCTTCTGAGGATTGCGTAACGATCACGTTGCAGTTCGCGCGCATTAGTTCGGCCGCAAGTGCCGGCAATCGCTTAGGGTCGCCATCCCCAAATCGTTTTTCGAACGCGATTGTCTGCCCCTCAATCCAGCCAATTTGCCGCAACGTTTGCGAAAAGGTGCCGATACGCCGTAGTGACTCCGGGTCGTTTTCTCCGAGAGGCATCAGAATTCCGACTCTACGCATCCGATCAGATTGTTGAGCGTAGGCAGTCAGCGACCAAGTCGCCGAACTTGCGAGAAGTGTGATGAACTCGCGCCGTCTCATTCCCGTCTCGAGGCCCTGGAAACGTATCGTAACGCTTCAGACGGAGGTCGGTAAGGGATGATCCTTATGTCCGCTTTGGGTCAAAAGCGGACATTCGCGCCGCAAAAGAGCACCTCGTCTTGCGAGCTTCAGTTAAGGCGGAAATCAACCCCTCTTTCGGGGCACCGTACATAATAGCTACGATGCGCTTCCGAACCGAGGCATGACGTGAAGCGGCGAGCGTTTCTTAGTATATTGGGCAGTGCAGTGGCCTTGTGGCCGCTGGTCGCGCGCGCGCAAAGCGAGCGCGTGCGCAGGATTGGCATCCTGATGCCTTTCCCGCCGACAAACGCGGAGATGCAAGTGCGCGTGCGCGCCTTCCGCGAGGAACTGCGAAAACGTGGTTGGGCATCCGGCGTGACCGCGCAGTTCGACGAGCGCTGGACTGGCGACAACATGGACCTTATTCGCTCCGCCGCAAGCAACCTCGTGGAGCTCAATCCGGACGCAATCCTTGCCGTCGGCGGTCGCGTTATTCCAGTGCTGATGCAGCTGACGCAATCAATTCCGATCGTCAATCCCGGCGGTTCCGATCCCGTCGGACGGGGCTACGCGCAAAGCCTTGCCCACCCTGGCGGCAATGTTACTGGCTTTTCCACCATGGAGATGTCGATCGTCGGCAAAATGTTGCAGACGCTTAAAGAAATCGCGCCCGAAGTCACGCATGCCTCGATCATCTACAACCCAGAAAACCCTGTCGGAGCTATTTTTTCCCGCTCTTTTGAATCTGCCGCTAGGTCGCTCGGTATTGAGCCGACGATCGCCCACATTCACGGAGTTGCGGATATAGAGCAGGCTGTTGAGGCCGTGGCGGCGCGGCCGAATGGTGGCGTTTTTATCCCTCCAGACATCACGCTCAGTGCGTTTATCGAGCGGACCGTCGCGGCCATTGGACGGCATCGGCTCCCGGCGATCTATTCCGAGCGCGAATTCGTGACAAAGGGCGGGCTGCTTTACTATGGCACAGATCGCATTGAGCTGTATCGCGGCGCAGCCTCCTATGTGGATCGTATCTTGCGTGGAGAAAAGCCAAGCGATCTGCCCTACCAGCAGCCAACCAAGTATGAATTGGTGATCAATTTAAGGGCCGCCAAAGCGCTTGGCCTGACCATTCCACCGAAGCTTCTATTTACCGCGGACGAGGTGATCGAATAGGCGAGCAATGTCCGCTAATGACCCAAAGCAGACATGCGCTGGTGCACCGCAAATGTCCGCTTTCGGGGGAAAACGGACATCGATGTTGTCAGATAGACCCACCCACTATTCTGGCATCCGCTGTCTGCACTGGCCCTGTAAAACCTGTCACGGATGCCTGACAAGGTTTGCAACGAGGCGCTTACGTCGGCATATTTGATCGCATGCTGCCGGATATGCGTCGCTTGCCATCGCGTGTTTGCTTGGCGCTCATTGGTGGCCTCGTCATCGCGGCGTGCGCGCCGACTGTCCACAATGAATGGCACCGGGTCGATGGGCGCCCGCCGGAGCCGATGGCGCTCGAGCAAGCGTTGCGTGAGTGCCGCGGCCAGGGCGCAACCGCCGCAGCTAATTCTCCCCAGCTGTTCTATCAGCGTAATCAAACACTAGACGCGGTGATGGGCGGCTGCATGAACCAGCGCGGTTACGCCTCTGTTCAGGTTCCGAACCGATAGCGTTCGGCGTCATGCTCATGCGTGGCGCAGTTGGAGAACCAATGTGGCGCCACCAAATGTCCGCTTTCGGGGGTAAAGCGGACATGGGCTGGTGCAGTGCAAATGTCTGCTTTTGACCCAAGGCGGACATCGGCTGGTTTCACCCTAATGTCTTCCGGTGTGTTAGTTTGAGCCGGTACGATGAGCGAACCTCGTGGGGTTCGGCTATGAGACGGCGCGAGTTCATCATCCTGCTCGGCGGCGCGGCGTTTACATGGCCGATTGCGGTGCGTGGACAACAGGCAGCCAAACTGCCGACGATAGGATTTCTCGTTTCAGGAACGCCGCAGAATTGGGCTCCATGGGTGGCTGCTTTTGCAGAACAACTGAATCGACTTGGGTGGGTCGAACGCCGCAACGTGATGGTCGAATATCGCTGGGCGGAAGGACGTTCGGAGCGCTTCGCCGAAATCGCCGCAGAGTTCGTTCGACTTAAGGTCGACGTCATCGTCACTGGCGGAGAGCCGGCTTTTGCCACCAGGCAAGCAACGTCGACTATCCCGATTGTCGCCGCACTTATGGCGGATCCAGTTGGCACAAGCCTGGTTACAAGCCTGGCCCACCCCGGCGGCAACGTCACTGGTTTGTCATTCCAATCAATTGATCTTGCCGGCAAACGCGTGGATCTTTTGCATGCGGTTATCCCTCAGATGAAGCGGCTCGCCGTCTTAGGCAATGCCAGCAACCCCAACGTCATGCTGGAAATTCGTGAGGTCGACATGGCGGCGCAAAAGCTCGGCCTTCAAGTCGCACGGCTAGAAGTACGCCGAGCGGAAGATATTTTGCCTGCCTTCGAGAGCCTCAAGATGGAGGGCGCGGATGCATTGTATGTTTGTATCGATGCGCTGTCGAACGCCAACCGGACAAAAATAAGCACCTTGGCACTTGGCGCGCGCCTGCCGACGATGTACGGCACCCGTGATTACGTCGAGACCGGTGGTCTAATGTCTTATGGGCCAAGTTTCCCCGCTCTGTTTCGCCGTGCAGCTGAATACGTCGACAAAATTTTGCGTGGAGCAAAACCCAGCGAGTTGCCAATCGAACAACCGACCACTTTCGATTTCGTCATCAATCTCACAACCGCCAAAGCCCTCGGATTGACGATCCCGGCGTCAATGTTGTCGCTTGCTGAGTTGATCGAATAGAAGGCGCGATGTCCGCTTTTGGCCCAAAGCGGACAGCTTTCAGGAGCAACGCGGATATCGCTCCCGCATCCCGAAAGACCCAAAGCGGACATGGGCTGTTGCAGTGCAATTGGCTGGCTATGACCCAAAGCGGGCATTCCACTCGAGCTGTCAAGGGTGCCCGGCAACACAGCGGTGCGCGCCTGGGTCACTCCGTGCGAGTTCGGTGAGCAGGGTGCCTAAAGAATAGGACTCGCGTCGCCCTAAAATTGTGCAACCATTTTTCTGCGGTAGTGGCGGTATTGTCGGCTAACTCCGCTGCAGGAAATACCCAAGCAGAATCAAATAATTCGAGCCGGCCGCGCATTGGCACGCGGATTGCGAATCCTGTTCTGCGAAGCCGGGTCCGGGCCCGATTGCGCATGCGTCAACCAGGGGAAAACAAGATGCTGACAACGAACAGCGCGGTCGCTAGGCGACCGCACCCTCGCCGCTGGCTCCTTGCCGCGGCGAGCCTTGCATTCGGTTTTGCCGTCATTCAGCCGGCAGCTGCCCAAGAGACGATCAAAATCGGAATTCTTCATTCGTTGTCCGGGACGATGGCTATCAGCGAGACAACTTTGAAGGACACGATGCTCTTTTTGATCGACGAGCAGAACAAAAAGGGCGGCTTGCTTGGCAAGAAGCTTGAGCCAGTAGTCGTTGATCCGGCGTCGAACTGGCCGCTTTTCGCCGAAAAGGCGCGCGAGCTGATTTCAAAAAACAAGGTCGCAGTTGTGTTCGGTTGCTGGACATCAGTGTCCCGCAAATCTGTGTTGCCGGTGTTTAAGGAGCTCGATTCAATTCTGTTCTACCCGGTGCAATACGAAGGCGAAGAGTCAGAAAGAAACGTGTTTTACACCGGCGCTGCGCCGAACCAGCAGGCTATCCCCGCCGTGGACTATCTGATGAGCAAGGATGGTGGCTCGGTAAAGCGTTGGGTGCTGGCAGGCACGGACTACGTCTATCCGCGCACCACGAACAAAATCCTTGAAGCCTATCTAAAGGCAAAGGGCGTCAAGGATGAAGACATCATGATCAACTACACGCCGTTCGGTCATTCCGATTGGCAGACCATCGTTGCCAACATCAAAAAGTTTGGCTCGGCTGGCAAGAAAACGGCCGTTGTTTCGACCATTAACGGCGACGCCAATGTTCCCTTCTACAAGGAACTAGGCAACCAGGGCGTTAAAGCGACTGACATACCGGTCGTAGCCTTCTCGGTCGGCGAGGAAGAGCTTGCTGGTCTCGATACCAAACCCCTGGTCGGACACTTGGCCGCGTGGAATTACTTTGAGTCGATCAAAAACCCAAGCAACGCCGAGTTCATCAAGAAATGGCAGGCGTTCACGAAAAATCCGAAGCGCGTCACCAACGACCCAATGGAAGCTCACGTCATCGGCTTCAATATGTGGGTGAAGGCGGTGGAGAAAGTAAAGTCGACCGACGCGGACAAGGTGATCGACGCCCTGCCTGGTATTGAAGCGGCAAATCTCACGGGCGGCACCTCAAAAATGCTGCCGAACCATCACATCACCAAGCCGGTGTTCATTGGCGAGGTCCGCGGCGATGGCCAGTTCGACGTGGTGTGGAAGACCAAGGGCCTGGTGCCGGGCGACGCATGGTCGGACTTCCTGCCTGGTTCAAAGGATCTCGAAGCCGATTGGGTCACCTTGAAGTGCGGCAACTACAACAAGGTCACCAAGAAATGCGGCGGCAACGCCTCTTGATCTTGATCTGACGATGTCGGGGGGCGGCGGTCATGCCGCAGCCCCCTTCTTTCACGGAATGTGCCGGGGCGGGATGCAATGCGTAACTTCCACGATCGCGTTGTGGCGCTTGTATTCGTCGTTGGATTTCTGATTACCGGCGCGACACTTGTCCATGCCGGCGCCTACGAAGACGCCCTCGCCGGTCTTACGACCGATTCATTCATCGATACGGCTGATGCCATTGAAGCGCTTGCGGCAAGCGGTGACCCGCGAACGGGTCCATTGCTCGAGGCGCTAAAAGACCAGCGCCTGCTTTATTCAGCTGAAGCCAAGAAGGTTTTCATCAAGGACCCATCCGACAAGCTGACTGATGCCGCCACCGGTGAAGCGGTCGCAACGCCGCCATCCGATATCGATAACGTCCGGCTGAACAATCGTGTGCGTGGTCTCATCGATGCCGCGATCGGCTCGCTGACATTGATGGCGAATGAGTCAAGCCAGCGGTTCGATGCAGCGCAGGCCGTGTTCAAGTCTCGCGATCCCGCCGCGCTGGCCAACATCGACAAAGCGCTGGAAAAAGAAAGTGATCCGCGCGTGAAAAGGGCGCTGATTGAGGCGCGCGCTGCAATCGTTCTTTATTCAAGCGACACCACAGCTGAAGACAAGATCGCGGCCATCGCCGTGATACGCGATCGCGGTGACCAAGACGCGCTCGGCCTCATCGATGGTCTGCCGGCGGATTTGCCCCCGGCGGTACGCCAGGCGGCGCTCGCCGCTAGCTCAAAGATCCAGGGCAACCTCGCGCTTTGGAGCGCGCTGCAAAATGCCTGGTACGGCTTATCGCTCGGATCGGTGCTGCTTCTCGCGGCCATCGGCCTAGCCATCACATTCGGTGTCATGGGCGTCATCAACATGGCGCACGGCGAAATGGTCATGCTGGGCGCCTATACGACGTTCGTCGTTCAGGAGCTCATTCGCGCGCACAATCCAGCGTTGTTCGACTATTCGCTGGTTATTGCCGTTCCACTCGCATTTCTTGTCGCCGGCGCTGTCGGCGTCGCTATCGAACGAGGCATTATCCGTTTTCTCTATGGGCGTCCGTTGGAAACGCTTCTTGCCACCTGGGGCCTGTCGCTCATCCTGCAACAGGCCGTGCGCACCATCTTTGGGCCGACCAATAAGGAGGTCGGTAATCCCTCGTGGATGAGTGGCGCCTTTGATTTCGGCGGCATCACCATCACGTACAATCGGCTTTGGATCATCTGCTTTACGCTTGCGATGTTTGTCGCTCTGCTCGGCATGCTGCGATTCACCCGGCTTGGCCTGGAAATGCGGGCGGTCACGCAGAACCGGGCCATGGCCGCGGCCATGGGCATTCGCACCGCGCGGATCGACGCACTAACCTTTGGCCTGGGCTCCGGGATTGCCGGGATTGCGGGCGTGGCACTGTCGCAGATTGACAACGTCTCGCCCAATCTGGGGCAAGGCTACATCATCGACTCGTTCATGGTGGTGGTCTTCGGTGGCGTCGGGAACTTGTGGGGCACGCTGGTCGGCGCTTTCACGCTTGGCATCGCCAACAAGTTTCTCGAGCCCTATGCCGGCGCGGTGCTCGGCAAGATTGCCATTCTCGTCCTCATAATCCTTTTCATCCAGAAACGCCCACGCGGCCTATTCGCGCTCAAGGGCCGAGCGGTGGAGGCTTAGGTGGGCGCTTTTCCGATCACGCGCCTGCTCGACAAGGCCTCAACGATCTTTCTTGTGCTGCTGGCGGCCTTCGCAATCGCGATTCCCATTCTCAATGTGGTGGTGCCCACGGGATCTGCATTCCATGTTTCGACTTATTTCGTCGCGCTGTTCGGTAAATATATTTGTTATGCAATGCTGGCGCTCTCGATCGATCTGATCTGGGGCTACGCGGGCATCCTCTCGCTTGGACACAGTGCCTTCTTCGCGCTCGGCGGCTATGCCATGGGCATGTATCTGATGCGGCAGATCGGCACCCGCGGTGTCTATGCCCATCCGATCCTGCCCGACTTCATGGTGTTCCTTAACTGGCCCGAGCTACCGTTCTACTGGTATGGCTTTAATTGGTTTGGCTATGCCGCCCTCATGGTCGTGCTGGTGCCCGGCCTGCTCGCCTTTGTGTTTGGCTGGTTCGCGTTTCGCAGCCGCGTCACCGGCGTTTATCTTTCGATCATCACCCAAGCGATGACCTACGCGTTGATGCTTGGCTTTTTTCGCAACAATTTTGGCTTTGGCGGCAATAACGGCCTGACCGATTTTAAGGACATTCTCGGCTTCAACGTGCAGGCGGATAGCACGCGCAACTGCCTGCTGGTGATGTCATGCCTCGCGCTGGGGCTGTCGTTTCTGATTTGCCGAGCGGTTGTTACGTCGAAGTTGGGTAAGGTACTGGTTGCCATCCGCGACGCGGAAGCACGAACGCGCTTTCTCGGTTATCGCGTGGAGGCCTACAAGTTGTTCGTGTTCACGCTTTCGGCTTGCATGGCTGGCATCGCCGGCGCCCTCTACGTGCCGCAGGTCGGGATTATCAACCCAAGCGAATTTGCCCCCGGTAATTCAATCGAGGCCGTGATCTGGGTGGCAGTCGGCGGCCGCGGCACTCTCACCGGTGCCGTGCTTGGCGCGTTTGTCGTCAACTACGCCAAGACCTTCTTCACCACCGGCTGGCTGGCGCCCTACTGGCTGTTCGTCCTGGGCAGTCTCTTCATTGCGGTCACGCTGCTGCTGCCGCGGGGAATCGTCGGCACCTGCGCGTGGTGGCACGAGCGTTATGCCGAGAAAAAGGCCATTGCGCTGCCAGCTGCGGCGCCGCATGCGGCGGAGTGACACCCTTGGAACCGAAAACCACCTCGGCCTTGCTTTACCTCGACGGGATCACCGTCTCCTTTGACGGATTCAAGGCGCTGAACGAATTGTCGTTCGTCATCGAGCCGGGCGAAATGCGCGCCATCATCGGACCGAATGGCGCTGGCAAGACCACGATGATGGACGTGGTCACCGGTAAGACCCGGCCGGATACCGGTGACGTCTATTTCGAGCAAGGCACTTACGATCTCTCCAAGCTGGATGAAACGGAGATCGCGGCGCTCGGCATTGGCCGCAAGTTCCAGAAGCCAACGGTCTTCGACATGCACTCGGTCGAAGACAACCTGTTACTGGCGCTCCAAAACGACCGGCGCGTGCGATCAACCTTGTTCTGGGAAAATACCGCAGCCCAGCAGGGCCGGATCGATGAAATCCTTGAGACAATACGGTTGAAACAGCTGCGTTCGCGGGTGGCCGGCAGCCTCTCGCACGGCCAGAAACAGTGGCTGGAAATCGGCATGTTGCTGGCACAGGGGCCAAAACTCCTGCTTGTCGATGAGCCGGTCGCCGGTATGACCGATGTAGAAACCGCTCAGACCGCCGAACTGCTCAAGGAAATCAATCGCGACAAGACCGTCGTTGTGGTCGAGCACGACATGGCCTTTGTGCGGGAGCTCGGGGTCAAGGTCACCTGTCTGCACGAAGGCTCGGTGCTGGCGGAGGGTACCATCGACCAGGTGTCGGCGAACGACCGCGTGGTCGAGGTCTATCTGGGGCGATGAGCATGCTTAACGTCAACGACATCGACCTCCACTACGGCGCCGCGCAAGCCTTACGCGGCATTTCGCTCAAGGCCGAACCCGGCCAAGTGACTTGTGTGCTGGGCCGTAACGGCGTTGGCAAAACCAGCCTGCTGCGCGCGATCGTCGGCCAGCATCCGGTCAGCAAAGGCAGCATTTTCTTCAATGGCGCCGATATCACCAGGCTGTCCACAGTATCGCGGGCGCGCAGCGGCGTCGCCCTGGTTCCGCAAGGCCGCGAGATTTTTCCGTTACTTACCGTTGAAGAAAATCTCGAGACCGGCTTTGCCCCGCTGCAGCGCGATGCGCGCAGCGTGCCAGAGGACGTATTCTCCCTGTTTCCGGTGCTCAGCAGCATGCTCAAGCGCCGCGGTGGGGATCTCTCGGGCGGCCAGCAACAGCAGCTGGCGATCGGCCGTGCGCTGGTAATGCGGCCAAAGCTGCTGTTGCTCGATGAGCCAACCGAGGGCATTCAACCTTCGATCATCAAGGACATCAGCCGCGCTATAAAATATTTGCGTGGCCTTGGCGAAATGGCCATCATCCTAGTCGAGCAATATCTCGATTTCGCCAGTGAGCTTGGTGATCAGTTCGCGGTTATGGAGCGCGGCTCGATCGTCTACGCCTGCGATAAATCCACCATGGACGAAGGAGCGCTCAAGCGCGCATTGGCACTATGAGGGGCGTGCAGCCGCAAGAGCGTTGGAGCCCGGCGGCCTTTGCAAAGACCGTGACCGATGCCGCCGCTGCCAATCGTGCGGTCGGACGGATTGCGCTGAAAGTGGGCTCCAATGGCAGCGGCACCCCAGAAAAATTTCTATCCGGGTTTGGGCGTACCGCTGCCTACCGGGTCATGCCGAGCGTTATAATATCGCCGACCATAAGCGGGGCGTCAGCCGGAGCCGATTTACATGAGTTTCTCGACAATCGCGCGGATGGCGTTTGTCGCCGCATTCGTTGCCGTGCTCGACACCCTCGCGGCCCGCGCAGCCGGATATCCAACCCGCCCGGTGATGCTGGTGGTCGCCTTTCCGCCCGGGGGGCCAAGCGACGTGCTCGCCCGCATTGTCGGCAAGAAGATGGAGCAACTGCTCGGCGCGCCCTTTGTGATCGAGAACCGTCCCGGCGCCGGCGGCAATATCGCGGCCGAGAGCGTCGCGCGTGCGGCACCCGATGGCTACACGCTGTTGATGGGCAATAACAGTATCCTGGCGACCAACGAGAGCCTGTACAAACATATCAACTACAGCCCCGAGAAAGACTTTGTCCCGATCACGCTCATCGGGACACAAGCCAACATTCTGGTTGTCAATTCCGAAGTGCCGGCGAGTTCGCTGAAGGAATTGATTGCGCTTGCAAAGGCGCAGCCAGGCAAGATCAATTTTGCCTCATCGGGTTATGGCGCGGCCGCACATCTTGCCGGCGAATTGTTCAAGTCAGAAGCCGGGATCGACATTGTCCACGTGCCATACAAGGGCGCTGCGCCGGCCTTGCAGGACGTGATCGCCGGTCACGATCAGATAATGTTCGCCACGGCAGCTTCCGTGATGGGTCATATCGAGAGCGGACGCGTGCGCGCGCTGGCGGTCACCACACTCAAACGCACTCTAGCCCTGCCGGATGTGCCCACCATGGACGAAGCGGGGCTAAAGGGTTTCGATGCGAGCACCTGGCATGGTCTTGTCGCGCCGGCCGGTACCCCACCGCAGGTGATCGCGATCCTGCATGAGGCTGCGGCCAAGGCGCTGCAAGATTCGGCTGTGCAAACCTCGCTCGCCAGGCTTGGAGTCGATATCATCGGCAGCACGCCGCAGGAATTCCAGGCCTACATCAAGAGCGAAATCCCCAAATGGACGGCGATCGTGAGGGCCTCCGGTGCCACTCTGGACAAGTAACCAATGAATAAAGTCGAACGGCCAGAGGGTGCGCTGGCCCGCAATGTACGGCGGCATGGCCATCTCGATTTACCTGGCGCCGGACAGGTGACCGTCGCGGGCAACTATGCCTATGTCGGGCACCTCCCAAACAAAGAGGATCTCGGTACTTCGATCGTCGACATCTCCGATCCGAAAAATCCACGGCTGGTGGCAAGCGTTAAGCTTGGTGATCCTGCCTCGCACAGCCACAAAGTGCGTGTCGCCGGCGAGTTGATGGTCGTCAATCACGAGCGCAACATGACCTCGGTCGGCCGCCGCGCTGAGCAGTTACCAGCCGCGCGGCGCGAGTTGCTCGAATCTCTCGGACGTGAACCGGACCGCAATGAGCTCGCGCAGAAACTCAACGTGACCGAGGGCAATCTTGCCGAGATCGAGGCAGCAGAAAAACAGCCTTATCGCAGCGGAGGTTTTCGCATCTATGACGTCGCCAATCCTGGGTCGCCTAAGCTCATTCATCATCAGGTGACCGGCGGCATCGGCGTGCATCGTTTCGATATGGACGTGCGCTACGCCTACATCTCGACCGAGATGGAAGGCTTCATCGGCAATATCCTGGTCATCTACGATCTGCACGATCCGAAAAAGCCGCAGGAGATCTCGCGCTGGTGGATGCCGGGCCAGCACGTCGCTGGCGGGGAAAAACCTGCCTGGCCGGGCAAACGACACCGTCTGCATCACGCGCTGCGTTTCAGTGATGAAATGTGGGCGAGCTGTTGGCATGGCGGCTTTCGCGTTGTCGATGTGGCCGATTTGCGAAAGCCAAAAACTGTGGCGTCATATAACTATCATCCGCCATTCCCCGAACCGACGCACACGGTGATGCCGGTTCCCGTCAAACTTGGCGGCAGACGTATCGCGCTGGCGATCGACGAAGAAGATCAGGCCCAGAGCGCCAACGAGGAACAGACACGCCGCGGGCGGTCACACGCCGGCATGCTGGTTTTTGATGTCAGCGATTATGAGAATGTGAAGCCACTTTCGCTGTTCGAGGTGAGCGAGCTCGACTCGCCGTTTGCCCGCACGCCGGGCGCCCGCTTCGGCGCCCATCAATTTCACGAGCGCATGGCCGGAACGCTGGTATTTGCGGTGTGGTTTGGCGCGGGCTTGCGCGTGGTCGACGTGGCCGATCCAATGGCGCCGCGCGAGATCGGCTATTTTATCCCTGAGCCCGCGGGTGGCCGACCGGCCCCGCAGAGCAATGACGTGGTGCTCGATCAGCGCGGACTGATCTATATCGTCGACCGCCATGTCGGGTTCGACGTGCTTGAATTCGACGGCGGACGCGTTGCCTGACGCTCGAACTATTCTCCAGAGCGGAAAAATGCTGCCGCGTCGGCGCCAAACGCCTTGCGCGATTGCGGGTCAAGATAGAGCATATGCCCGCCACGATAGAGCTTGAGCTGGACGCGGCCAGGTGGATCGAAGAGCGGCATGTGATCGAGGACATATCGAGTGGCGGCGTAAGGCGTGATCAGGTCCGAATAGCCATGGGCGATCAACAGGCGGAACGATGGACCGTAGGCAAGCAGGACGCGCAGGTCGTCTTCGATGCTCGCCTGTACTCGCCCGCCCTGCCAATCCCAATGATTAGTGACGTCGCCTGCAAGCAAGGCGTAGGTCATCTCGGTCTTGAAGCCGAGTTCATTGCGCGCATAGGAGGCCATTGCGCCACCATAGGCGCGCGAGACGGCGTCGAGGATGGGATCAGGCGCGCGCGATGAACGCCGCTCGGGGTAGGGATCATCGACCGCGAAGGCCGCGTCATAGCGGCTCACGATTTTCTTTTCAGCCGCACGTAGCGATTTCACATAGGCATTGCCGACGAAACCGCGCGCCTGCGTAACTGCGTCCACGGGCAAGCCGGTCATTTTGGCAACGCGCGCGTAGAAAGCGCTTGCGGCGTCGCCCTTCGTCGGTGTTCCAGCCAGCGTCACCAGATATTCCGTCATTGCAAATTTTTCGGCCGCGTTAAGGGCGTCAAGGCTAAATGCATGCTTGTGTTCGAGCTCGGCGGCTGCAAGCGACGGCAATTGCAGCGCCGCAGTCAGTGCCGAATTATCGTCGCCAAAGGTGAGCCAGCCTTCCAGCAAGGGGGATAGCATTACAATCCCGGAAATAATGATGCCTTGATCGTTTTGCAGTGCGCGCGCGGTCTTGGCGGCGCGAAAGCCGCCGTAACTTTCGCCAAACAGATATTTTGGCGAGCCGGTGCGATTGTTCTTCGCGACATAGAGCGCGACTGCCTTCGCCATGGCGTCGGCGTCGCTACGCACGCTCCAGAAATGTTTGCCGTCATCTGGCTTGACGGGCCGGCTCCAGCCAGTGCCGATGGGGTCGATCAACACCAGATCGGTGAAGGCGAGCCACGTGTCGGGATTGTCGTGCATGGTTGCGCGCGCAGCATCGTACTCCGGCCCGAAATCAAGAATACGCGGGCCGACCAGGCCGAGATGCAGAAATGCGGAAGCAGCGCCCGGGCCGCCATTGAACACGAAGGTCACGGGACGATTCGGCGGCGCGTCCTTCGCCACATAGGCGGTGTAAAACACCGACGCGCTCTGCTCGCCGGATTGATCGTAGAAGGCGAGGGTGCCGGCGGTCGCCGTATAGCTCAGCTTGCCGCGCGGCGTGTCGATTGAATGGTCCGTGACGGCGTCGGCCGGCAGCAGCCGCAACACGCCCTTGCCTGCATCCTGACGCTCAACGGAATTCGGTTGAGGGCGGTCTTTGGCGGGCTGCTCCGCGCTGGCGGCGCTGAATGTCCCGGCAAGCAGGATCGCCAGTATGATGCGGTGAAGAGAGGAGAAAGTCATTGGCACGCGCGGCTCCTGTAACAGCGTGCCCCCGGAACTTTTTCGGCCAGCCCGCTCGTATTTCTAACGCCTGCCGCGGAAATTCGGTCGGCGCTGCTGTGGAGCCGGGGCCGGCGTATCGCCCTTGTGGCGGAAACTGATGCGTCCGCGCTGGAGGTCGTAAGGCGACATTTCCACGATCACGCGGTCGCCGACGCCGGTTCGGATGCGGAACTTCCGCATCTTGCCGGCCGTATAGGCCAGAACCTCATGCTCGTTGTCGAGCTTCACCCGGAAGTTGCCATCCGGCAGAACCTCGGTGACCGTTCCATCAAACTCCAGCAGTTCTTCCTTCGCCATCCAGGGGTCTCCAGTTGCCTTACTTGCCTCGGTGGCCGGCGTTGCGGCGCGGCTCACCGGGGCGCTGCAGGAATGTAACATTTCCGAGGTCGGTTGGCTCGCCCTTCCGTTGCTCTGCGTGGTGGGGCCGGGACCGCGCGCCATACGGGCCATGATCGTCCTTGTGGCGTTGCGGTTTGTAGTTGCCGCTGCAATGCGGCCGTCCGCTCTTGCGATTGGCCGCATGGCGTGGGGCCGGATGTGCCGTCCGCATACCCGTGTGCCGGTCGATAGCCGGGATAGTCGTGCGGATCAGGCGCTCGATGTCGCGAAGATAGGCTCGCTCGTCGTGATCGCAGAACGAAATGGCCACGCCCTCGGCGCCCGCACGTGCGGTGCGGCCAATGCGATGAACATAGCTTTCGGGGATATTGGGGAGGTCGTAATTGACGACGTGGCTCACCCCGTCGACATCGATGCCGCGGGCCGCGATATCGGTGGCGATCAGCGTGCGCAGCTTGCCTTTACGAAAAGCGGAGAGTACGCGCTCGCGCTGGTTCTGTGACTTGTTGCCGTGAATTGCTTCAGCCGCGATCCCGCTTTTGTTGAGCAGGCGGACCACTTTGTCGGCACCATGCTTGGTGCGGGTGAACACCAGGACGCGATCGATATTTTCGTTTCGGAGAACTTCGGCCAAAAGCGCCGGCTTCGACGCTTTCTCGGTCAGGATCACACGCTGCGCGATGCGCTCGGCAGTGGTTGCCTGCGGCGTTACCGCTACGCGCGCCGGCTCGCGGAGCATTTGGGCGGCGAGCTGTACGATCTGCTGCGGCATTGTTGCCGAGAAGAACAAGGTTTGTCGCACCTTCGGCAGCATGGCGACAATTTTCTTGATGTCGTGGACGAAGCCCATGTCTAGCATGCGGTCGGCTTCGTCCAGCACCAGCACTTCGATCTGATCGAGACGCAGTGCGCGTTGATTGACCAGATCGAGCAGACGGCCAGGGGTCGCCACCAGCACCTCCGCGCCGCGCGCAAGGGCGCGCACCTGCCGTTTGATAGGAACGCCGCCGATCGCGAGCGCGATCTCAAGTGGGCGGATGTGACGGCCATAGGCGCGGAAGCTGTCGGCGATCTGGCCGGACAATTCACGCGTGGGCGAAAGCACCAGCACGCGGCAGGATTTCTGCGCGGGACGCTGACGCTTGTTAAACAGATAATTCAGGATCGGCAGCGCAAAGGCCGCAGTTTTGCCGGTGCCGGTCTGAGCGATGCCGATGACATCGCGACCCCGGCACGCAAGGGGAATGGTTTGAGCCTGAATGGGAGTGGGAGTGACGTATTTTTCTTCCGCAATGGCGCGGAGAATCGGCGCTGCGAGGCCGAACTCGTTAAATGTAGTCAAAGAATCTCTTTCTTGCACGGCGAAACGGCCGTGCTGCCTTTACAGCCGGCGGAATCGCGGAGTTCTCAAAGACATCCCGCGTGGCCAGGGTTGTCGCTTAGTTGGAGAAACGGAAGAAGCGGGGCGAAATTCGTTTTAGAGTTTCGTGCACGCAGCCCGCAAACCGAGATTGGCTCTTTCATCCGTTGGCTCCATATGACAGCCGCCCATGTCCTTTTCAAGGCGCGGCGGCCGTTTATTCTGTTGAATGATGAATAAAGTGCCTCATGTCGGGCGTTTTCCGGTGGCGACAGGCGGGTCCGATGGACAAGACAGGGGAGATCGGGGAATGTCGGCCCCGAAAATATGTTTTTGGGACGTATTACCCACTCCGGAGCCGTCGAAATGCCGTTTCCAAGGGCCTCCCAGGCTCTTTCGCGATTTACCGTCCTCGATCTCACCCGCGTTCGTGCCGGGCCGACTTGCGTCCGGCAACTCGCCGATTGGGGCGCCAACGTCATCAAGATCGAAACGCCGCCGCATCTGGAGAAAGGCGAAGGTCCGGGCGGGCCACGCGAAAATGCGGACTTTCAAAATCTGCATCGCAACAAACGCAGCATGACACTCGACCTCAAATCGCCGCAGGGTCTCGCCGCGTTCAAGCGCATGGTCGAGAAGGCCGACGTCGTGGTTGAGAATTTCCGCCCCGATGTGAAGGATCGGCTCGGCATCGACTACGAGTCGCTGAAGAAAATCAACAAGCGCATCGTGCTCGGCAGCATCTCCGGTTTCGGCCAGGACGGCCCGTATCGTGAGCGGCCTGGCTTCGACCAAATCGCGCAGGGCATGGGTGGTTTGATGTCGATTACCGGCCTGCCGGGACAAGGGCCAGTCCGTGCCGGCATTCCGGTGGCCGATCTCGCCGCCGGCCTGTTTTGCGCGCTTGGCATATTGGTCGCGCTGCTCGAACGAGAAACCTCCGGCGAGGGTCAATGGGTGAACACGTCGCTGCTGCAAGCGCAGATTTTCATGCTCGACTTTCAGGCCGCGCGCTGGCTGCAGATGCACGAGGTCGCCAAGCAGGCCGGCAACAATCATCCGACCAGCATCCCGACCGGCGTGTTCAAGACCAAAGACGGGCATATCAACATCGCTTCCACGGGACAGGTGATGTGGGAGCGGCTCTGCAATGCAATTCAGTCGCCGGGGCTGATAAAGCATTCCGACTATGCAACCGGTGCGTTGCGCTCAAAAAATCGCGACGCGCTCAACGCTGAAATCGACAAGCGCACCGTGCACAAGACCAGTGCCGAATGGATCGACATTTTCAACAAAATCGGTGTGCCGTGCGGCCCGATCTATTCGATCGACCAGATGTTTGCCGACGAACAGGTGAGGCACCTGGGGATCGCGCAGGGCGCCAGGCGTCCCGATGGCAGCGAGCAGGTTTTCGTCGGCCAGCCAATGAAGCTTTCGCGTACGCCAAGCAAGATCGTGGCCACACCGCCGGCACAGGGTCAGCACACCGACGAGGTGCTCAAGGAATTCGGATTCGCCGACAAGGACATCGCCGAGCTACGCGCGGCGAAAGCAGTTTGAGGAGATAGGCGGAATGTCGACCGACAAGATGCAGTCGCGCAAGGAAGGCAAGGTCGGTTATCTGACCTTTAACAATCCCGAGCGCCATAATGCCGTTTCGCTGGAAATGTGGGAGGCAGCGGCCGGTTTTCTTGAGGATTTCAAGAACGACAAGAATATCCGCGTCGTCGTCGTCACCGGCGCCGGTGGCAAGGCCTTCATCTCGGGCGCCGACATTTCCAAATTCGAAAAGGAACGTTCGACCCAGGAAGCCGTCGACCACTACAACGCCGCGGTCGAGCGCGCCAACAACGCGTTCTATACTTTTCCCAAGCCGACCATTGCGATGATCCGCGGCTATTGCATCGGCGGGGGCGTGGGACTCGCGCTCTGTTGTGATATGCGCATTTGCACTGAAGCCTCGAAGTTCGGCGTGCCGGCCGCCAAGCTTGGCCTCGGCTATCGCTTTGATGGCCTCAAAAAACTTGTCGACCTGGTAGGTCCGTCTTTTGCCAAGGAAATTTTCTTTACGGCCCGGCAATTCACGGCTGCCGAAGCGCAGATGATGGGTCTGGTCAACCGCGTTTTGCCGGATGCGGAGCTCGAGAGCTACGTCAAAGACTACGCCGAGACCATCGCAGCCAACGCGCCACTGACCGTCGCCTCGGTGAAATATATCGTTGGTCAGGTGGCCACCGACGAAAGCAAGCGCAACCTGAAGAAATGCGATGAGCTGGTGCAGGCCTGCTTTGCCAGCAACGATTACAAGGAAGGTCGCAAGGCGTTTATGGAGAAGCGAAAGCCGGAGTTCACCGGCTCATAAACCAACAGCCGCAGCAAGCGGCGGGTCCAGGGAGGAAGCGCGTGGCATCTGTCGAGTTGCGGGGCCTGACCAAGCGGTATGGCACCGTCGCCGTTGTCGACGACATATCGCTTGTCATTGAGCACGGCCATCTGGTCTGTCTGCTGGGGCCGTCCGGCTGCGGCAAAACCACGACGCTGCGGCTGATTGCGGGCTTCGTCGAGCCGAGCGAAGGCGAAATTCGTGTCGGTGAAAAACTGGTTTCCTCGCCGGCGCGGACCTTGCCGCCCGAACAACGGAACATGTCGATGATCTTCCAGAGCTACGCGCTCTGGCCGCACATGACAGTCGCTGAGAACATCGTGTATGGCCTGAAGTTGCGGAAGATGGACCGTGGCATCATCGCCACGAAGCTCGACGCTATTCTTGCGACCACGCGCTTGGCGCCCTTGGCGCAGCGTTATCCGGGCGAACTTTCCGGCGGCCAGCAGCAACGGGTCGCACTTGCGCGCGCGCTGATCGTCGAGCCTGAGACACTCCTGCTCGATGAGCCCCTCTCCAACCTCGATGCTAATCTGCGTGAGGAAATGCGCTTCGAGGTGCGGCGTCTGCACGATGCCTATCGTTACACGACCGTCTATGTCACGCATGATCAATCGGAAGCGATGACCACGGCCGATCTCATTTGCGTCATGAGCGGGGGCAAGATCGAACAGTCGGGCACTCCCGAGGATATCTACGACCGCCCACGTTCCGAATTCGTCGCTCGTTTCATCGGCGCGAGCAATGTCATCAAAGGCAAGGGGCTCGACGGCTCCCGCATCGATTTTGCCGGCACCGCGCTGCGCTGCACTGGCGAGAAAATCAATTCGGGTGGGCCAACGCCGGTGTCAATTCGTCCGCATGACATTGCCATTTCTGCGTCGCTAATACAGGGCGACAATATCGTGCCGGGCACAGTCGTGCGGCAGGTCTTTCTCGGCGGCACTCGAGATTATATGGTTGAAGCCAAGGACGGCACGCAATTGCGCGTGCTCACTGGTGTGGGCGAAAACGTTCCGCAAGGCAGCGCCGTTTGGCTGCATTTGCCGCCCGAACGCTGTCGCGTGCTGAGTGAGTAACAGTTTGCGGGGCGAGAACAACAAGATGAAGGTATGGAGGATACGCCGATGAAACGCTCAAGAATTTCACGCCGCGACGTACTGGTTGGTTCGACCGCGCTCGTTGTGGGTGCTGCGTTCTCGACCCGCGTTATGTCTGCCGCGCCGCCGGCAAGTACGGTCACACCGGCGTTGATCGAGGCGGCCAAGAAGGAAGGCAAGGTCGTCTGGTACACCTCGGTCGATCTCAAGCTCTCGGAACAGATCGGCAAGGCCTTTGAGGCCAGGTACCCGGGCATAAGCTGCAAGGTGGAGCGGACCGGTGCCGAACGGCTGCTGCAGCGTATCGGTCAGGAATATACCGCCAACGTGCACGCCGTTGATGTGGTCAACTCATCAGATGCCTCACACCTCGTCTACTGGAAGGAACAGGGCCTGCTTGAGCCCTATGTTCCGGAAGACGTCGCGAAGTTCTATCCGGCTGAACACAAGGATGCGGACGGCACCTACGCCAGTTTCCGCGTGTTCTTATGCATTATCGCCTACAACACCAACCTGGTTAAAAAAGAAGAAGCGCCGAAGAGTTTTGCCGATCTGCTCGATCCGAAATGGAAGGGCAAGATCGTCAAGGCGCATCCGGGCTACAGCGGCACCATTATGACCGCAACGTACCAGACGGCGCGTGACCTTGGCTGGGAGTACTACGAAAAGCTCGCACAACAGAACATTCTGCAGGTGCAATCGGCTGCTGACCCGCCGAAGAAAATCGCGCTCGGTGAGCGTGCAATCCAGGCCGACGGCGTCGAATATCTGATTTTGCAAGAAAAGGAATCCGGCCAGCCGGTTGAACCGGTTTACGCGACTGAAGGCACGCCGCTGATCATTGGCCCCAACGGGCTGTTCAAGGCGGCGCCGAATCCGAATGCGGCGCGCTTGTTCCAGAGCTTCAGCTTTTCGCCTGAGTGTCAGCAACTGTGCATCGACATTGGCGGCCTGCGTTCAGTGCACCCGCAAACCAAGGAGCATGCCGGCCGCACGCCGCTGAGCAAGATCAAGCTGATGAAAGATGACGCGCTCGCGGTACTCAAGAATGGCGAACAGATCAAGGCGCGTTACGTCAAGATTTTCCGTGTCTGATATCGGAAGGCCTTCGCTCACCAGGTTTGTTAATGGCAACGTTTGTATCTCCCGCTCCGGCTGAAAGGCGGCGGCTCGGTTTTGATGTTTCGAAACCGGTGCTGTTCGCCTTCGCGGTGATACTGTTCGCGCTGATAGCGATGCCGCTGTCGTGGCTGTTCTACTATGCATTTACTACCAAGGCCGGCATCCTTACCCTCAACAATTTTCATCGGCTGGTGTCCGACGCTGCCTATGTCGATCCGTTGCTGACGACATTTGCGCTTGCCACTTTGTCAGCGCTCATATGCTGCGTGGTCGCCGCCCCCATGGGGTGGCTGGTTGCGCGCACCGATATGCCGTTGCGCCGCACGGTTCGGCTTCTGGTGACAGCCTCGTTTGTGACGCCGCCGTTCCTCGGCGCCATCGCATGGGAATTGCTGGCGGCTCCCAACAGCGGGCTGCTTAATCAGCTCTATCGTGAGCTTACGGGGGCGCCGCAAGGCGCGCATCTGCTGAATATCTATAGCTTCGCTGGCCTCGTGTTTGTCATCAGCTGCTACACATTTCCCTATGTCTTCGTGCTGGTTGCCAACGCGCTTGATCGCACGCCGGGCGATCTTGAAGACGCGTCCGCCATACTCGGCGGCAAAGCTTGGGATACCGCGCGCCGCATCACCATTCCACTGGCGCTGCCGGCAGTGTTGGCGGGAGCGCTGGTTGCATTTCTGCAAGCGATGACCCTGTTTGGGTCGCCGGCAATCTTGGCAATGCCAGCAGGCTTCCACACCATGACGACCAAAATCTGGAGTCTGTTTCAGTTCCCGCCGCAGCCGGAACTGGCCGCTGCCGCATCGCTGCCGTTGCTATTGCTTACGATCATCCTGCTGCGGGCGGAGCACGTCGTGCTTGGCCGCCGCGGCTATTCGGTGGTCGGAGCCAAGAACAGCGAGCCGCGCATTGTGCGGATGGGTGTGTGGCGCTGGGTCATGCTCGGGCTTGCGATGTTGGTGCTGATGTTCCCGGTATTCCTTCCGTATTTCGCGCTGCTCAACGCCTCGTTCTCCAAAGTCGCGTCACATCTGGTGTGGTTTAACAATTTCACCTTCCAGAACGTATATTTTGTTTTCTACGAGCTATCGGCAACGCAACTTGCGTTGCGTAACACCTTCATCCTGGGCACGCTTGCAGCGACTGCGGGAACTGTGCTCGCAATGGTGATTGCCTATGTGTACGTGCGTCAGGCAGTCAACGGTTACCGCGTTCTCGGTTTCCTTGCGACCGCGCCGGTGGCAATTCCCGGCATCGTGCTCGGCGTCGGGCTTTTCTTCACCTACACGCGCCCGCCTTTTGTGCTCTATGGCACGTTATGGATTTTGCTCATCGCCTTCGTGACTCTCAACATGCCCGCTGCCTATCAGCAGCTGCAATCGGCGTTCAAGGCGGTGCATCCGGAACTGGAAGACGCGAGCCGTATCCTCGGAGCCACGCGCTTGCGCGCGCTTTGGCAGATCACCGCGCCACTATTGCGTACCAGCGTAGTCGCCACCTGGTGCTTCATCTTTGTCGGGGTCATCCGCGAGTTGTCCGCGGCAGTGATGCTGTTCACGTCGGAGACCAAGGTGCTTTCGGTTCTCATATATGATCTCAATGAAAGCGGCGACCTTGCCGCCATCGCGGTGCTTGGCCTACTGATGCTGATCATAACCTTCGGCGTTGTAGCGCTGGCTAATAGCTTGAAGTTCGGTGGTGCCCGCCGGCTATCTGCGACTCCCTGATGAAAGTGCCCTTGTGAGCGCCCGATTGCCCAAGACATCCGTCGCAGAACAATTGGCTGGATCCATTGCGGCGCAACGCGTCGGACAGTTGCCGGCAGCCGTGCAGCGAAAATGCGAGGATCTGCTGACCGATGTCGCCGGTCTGTGCGTTACGGCCCGAAACGAGGACTACATAAAGAGTGCGATCGCCGGCTATGATGATGAAGGCCCATGCACCGCCATTGGCCATGCACGCACGTTCAGCGCGGCCAGCGCCGCATTTATCAATGGCACCGCGGCGCACGGCGAGGATTTCGACGACACGTTCGAGGGAGGACCGGTTCATGCCGGCGCGGTGATCGTGCCTGCGGTGTTGGCGGCCTGCGAGCGTCACAGATTGGAGGGCGCTGCTTCATTGCTTGGCATCGCCATCGGCACCGAGGTGATGTGCCGCCTGAGCACCGTGGTGCCAAGGGCGGTGCACAAGGCGGGCTTTCATCCGACCGCCATTTTTGGCGTGATGGGCGCAGCAGCCGGTGTCAGCGCCGCTCTCGCTCTTAACGCCAAACAGACCGTCGATGCGTTGGGGATTGCCGCGAGTTTTGCCGGGGGCATCATCGAGTATCTTGCCGAGGGCGCATGGACCAAGCGGTTGCACCCCGGTTGGGCGGCGCAATCCGGTATTCGCGCCGCACTGCTTGCGCGCGGAGGATTTTTCGGGCCACGCACAGTCTTTGAAGGTGTGCACGGGCTGTTTCACGGCTTCGCGCACACGGCACAAGGCGACTATGATGCACTTACCGCCGATTTTGGCTCGCGCTGGGTGACCGAGACATTGGCATTCAAGCCCTATCCATGCGGGACCATGGCGCATCCTTATATCGACTGCGCCAGACGACTTGCTGCGCGAGGCATCAAGCCGGACCAGATAAATGAGCTGGTCTGCGAGGTGGCGGAAGGCACCGTGCACCGGCTGTGGGAACCGCTCTCCGACAAGCAACGGCCGCCCAACGGCTATGCGGCGAGATTTTCGACACCATTCCTGGTGGCGACCGGTTTTGTCCGTGGTGGCGTCGGGCTCGATGCATTCACGGAGCAGGCAGTGCGCGACAAAGACGTGCTCGCGCTCTCATCGAAAGTGCGTTACGTGATCGATCCCGGCAATCCCTACCCCAATAATTTCACCGGGCATATCCGCGCGGTGCTCAATGATGGTCGGGTAATCGAGGAACGGCAACCGCATTTCCGCGGCGGCGCCCGCGAGCCACTCACGCGCGCCGACATCGAGGAGAAGTTTGTGCTTAATGTCCGTCACGGCGGCTGGGATGACAAACGTGCTGGCGCCGCGCTCAAGCAATTGGCAAAGTTTTACCGGGGCAAAGTCGATCTGGCGTTCTTAAGAGGTTAATTGGGAATCATGGCTGAGGACAAGGAGCTCACTGGTAAGGTAGCCATTGTTACGGGCGCCGGCCGCAATATTGGCCGCGCCATCGCCCTCGCGCTTGCGGAGGCTGGCGCTTCGGTTGTTGTGAATGTGCGCTCGAACAAAGCCGAAGCTGATGGTGTCGTACGGGAGATTGAGGCAGTCGGCAGCCAGGCTGCCGGGGTTGTTGGCGATGTCGCCGATGAAAAGACGGCTGGTGCGCTCGCTGACGCTGCGCTCAAGCGCTTCGGCCGTATCGACATCCTGGTCAACAATGCTGCACTCCGCCGCGAGAAACCGATTGATCAGATGAGCTATGCGGACTGGCGCGAAGTCATGGGCGTCATCCTCGATGGCAGCTTCCGCTGCGTGCACGCCTGCCTTCCGGCAATGAAGAAAAATGGCGGCACCATCATCAACATCGGAGGTATGAGCGCGCATATCGGTTCGAAAGACCGTGCCCACGTCATTGCAGCCAAGACTGCATTGGTCGGATTTTCCCGAGCGCTGGCCCATGATCTCGCCGCGACAAAAATTACCGCCAATTGTGTTGTTCCGGGAGCAATTGAGACCGCGCGACCGGCTACATCTCCAAAGCCGGCCCATCATCTGACCCACGGCACCATCACCGGCGAACGCGGCAAACCTGAGGATGTTGCCGCCATGGTGCGTTATCTCTGCGGTCCTGGTGGCCGTTATGTTACTGGGCAGACGATCCACGTCAGCGGCGGCGGCTATCTGGGATCATAGCGGCCATGCCGCGAGCGGCGGACAAGGGTGGCCGCTCCGGCGCGAAAGTGCTAATCCAGCGTTCAATATGTTCCGGTAACGACGAGGTTTCCTATGTATTCGGAGCTTGCTCTTTACATCGACGGCAAATGGCTCAACGGCGAAGGCCGCAAGGGCGAGGACGTGATCAATCCGGCGACGGGTAAGGTGCTCGCGCATCTGCCACATGCAGGCAAGGCCGATCTTGATGCCGCGCTCGCCGCTGCCGAAAAAGGTTTTGCGGTATGGAAAGCGACCTCAGCGTACGACCGCTCCAAGATTATGCGCAAGGCCGCTGATCTGTTGCGCGAGCGCTTCGATCATGTATCAAAGGTGCAGACCCAGGAGCAGGGCAAGATATATGTCGAGTCGCGCGCGGAAGTGCTGACCAGCGCCGACATCATCGACTGGTACGCGGAAGAAGGACGCCGGACCTATGGCCGCGTGATCCCGGGTCGCCAGAGAGGCGTGCGCCAGATGGTCGTGCAGGAACCGGTCGGTGTCGTCGCCGCCTTCACGCCGTGGAATTTCCCGACCCTGACGCCGGTACGCAAGATTGCAGGCGCGCTTGCGGCGGGCTGCTCGATCATCATCAAGGCTTCTGAAGAAACGCCAGGCGGTTGCATCGAGCTGGTCAAATGCTTTGCCGATGCCGGCTTGCCCGCGGGCGTGCTCAATCTCGTATTCGGCGTGCCGGCAGAAGTCTCCGAGCACCTGATCCCGAAAAAGGCGATTAAGAAGATTTCCTTCACCGGCTCGGTTCCGGTCGGCAAGCATCTTGCTGGTCTTGCAGCGAAGGGCATGAAGAAGGCGACGATGGAACTCGGCGGGCACTCGCCGGTCGTCGTGTTCGATGATGCCGACCCGGAGAAGACCGCGGACACCATCGCGGCGTTCAAGTACCGCAACGCCGGCCAAGTCTGCATTTCGCCGACACGTTTCTACGTTCACGAAAAGAATTACAGCAAGTTCGTGGCCCGCTTCACCGAATATGCGAAAGGGTTGAAACTCGGCGACGGCCTGGAGAAAGGCATCACCCTTGGGCCGCTCGCCAATCCGCGCCGGCTCGACGCCATGGAGAGCTTTGTTAACGACGCAAAAGACCGTGGTGGCAAGGTTGTCACCGGGGGCTCGCGCCACGGCAACCAGGGCTTCTTCTACCAGCCAACCGTCATCACCGACGTGCCGGACAATTCAAAGATCATGACTGAGGAGCCGTTTGGGCCTGTCGCGCCAATTGTGGCGTTTAAGACTTTCGACGAAGTGGTCGAACGCGCCAATTCGCTTCAGTTCGGCCTTGCCGCCTACGCGTTCACGACGTCGGAAAAGAATGCGACTGCGATCAGCGATGCGCTGCAGTCCGGCATGGTGGGCGTCAATAGCATCGCCATCTCGACGCCTGAGACGCCGTTCGGGGGCGTCAAGGAATCGGGCTACGGCTCCGAAGGTGGCATTGAAGGCCTGCAGGCCTACATGAACATCAAGTTCATCTCGCAGGCGTAGAACATGCGTCCCGGACGCGGTGCAGCGCGTAGCGGCGCACCGCAGATCCGGGACCGTCTCACAGACAGAGCTATTTGCAGTCCCGGGTCTGCAGCGCACCACTTCGTGCTGCGCTGCGCCCGGGATACGACTTATTTCCCCTGCATCGCCCTGCGACAAGCTTCCCACACCTTCGCGGGCGTGGCCGGCATATCCATGTGATCGGCGGCCCCGTTCGGCACTGCATTGGAAATTGCGTTCATGACGGCGGCGATTGCCGCTGTGGTGCCGGCTTCGCCGGTGCCTTTCACGCCAAGCGGATTGCTCGTTGCAGGCACCGAATGCACGGCCTCACGCAATTCAAGCGGCATGGTGTGGGCACGCGGCATGCCGTAGTCCATGAACGATCCGCTTACCAGCTGGCCGCTTGTTGAATCGTAGATCGCGTTTTCGGTGAGCGCTTGCCCGAGGCCGTTGGCGATCGAACCCTGCACCTGGCCTTCGACGACCAGCGGATCAAGCATCACACCGGGGTCGTCGACTGCGGTGTACGTAACGAGATCCACTGCGCCGGTATCGGGATCAATCTCCACCTCGGCAATGTGGCAGCCATTGGGAAACGTGAGCGGCGTCTCAGTCTTTTCCTTGGTGTCAAGATTTTCACCGGCCTCCTTCGCGCGCCGCGCGGTCTCGAACAACGAGATCTTGCGGTCGGTGCCTACCACTTCGAAGTATCCATTGCGGTACTGGATATCGGCTTCGGAGGCTTCCAATAGCGCGGACGCCACTTTCTTTGCCTTTGCCAGCATGACATTGGCTGTCTGCACGATCGCGCTGCCAACGCACATTGCCGAGCGCGACCCGACCGAAGCAAACCCGGTCAGCCCCAGCGCTGTGTCACCGTGGCGGTGCTCTATCTTTGCCGCGTCGATACCGAGCTTGCCGGCAAGCAGGCGCGGAAAAACCGTAGCGTGGCCCTGACCTGTCGATTGCACATTGCAGCCAAGGATCAATCGGTCCCTACCGGGAAAGACAATCGATGCCTGCTCCATTGGCATTGCGCCGGCATGTTCAAGCATGCAAGACACGCCGATACCCCGCAGTTTCTTGCGTCTCGCCGACTCGCGCCTGCGTTTGTTGAAATTGTCAAAATCGGCAAGCTTGAGCGCCTTGTCCATGACCGCCGGAAAATCACCACTGTCGTAAGTGTTGATCGGTGTCTTAAACGGCATAGCCGAAGGTGGAATAAGATTTTTCTTGCGAAGACTTACGGGATTGATGCCGGTAACTCGCGCAGCCTCCTCGACAACGCGCTCGAGCGCATAATTCGCTTCCGGGCGTCCTGCGCCGCGATAAGGCCCGATCGGAATGGTGTTGCTGAAATAGCAGGCCGCGGAAACGTCGACCTTTGGAATCCGGTACATGCCCGGAAGGCAGCGGGCGAAATTGTTGGTGTTGATGTTTACCCCGGCGGTGCTCACATAGGCGCCCTGGTTGCACAGATGCCGCATGCGTAACGCCAGGAACCTCCCCTTTTCATCGACCGCGAGCTCAGCCTCGGTAACGGTATCGCGCGCCTGTGTGTCGGTTACGAAGGCTTCCGCACGCGTCGATTGCCACTGCACCGGCCGCCCGAGCTGACGCGCTGCAACCAATAGCGCCGGGTACTCGGGGTAGGGGGGCGTCTTCATGCCGAACGCCCCACCGACGTCGTCAGTGACGACGCGCAGTTTTTCAGGCGGCACGCCCATGACGGCAGCAATCTGGTTACGCAGTGAGTCTGCTCCTTGCGAGCAGACGTGCAGAGTGTAGCTGTCGTTTGTCTTGTCGTAGACGCCGGTGGCGCCTCGGGTCTCCATCGACGCAACCACCATCCGCTGATTGACAACACTGACCTTGGCGACGTGGGGCGCCTTGGCGATGATCTCGGCGACCTCACGTTCATTTTTTTCGTCCGGAACCGGTCCAGGCCAGTCGACGCAGAGGTTGCCGGGTGCTTCGGGATAAAGTTGCGTACCGCCCTTCTTCATGGCATCGTGCAAGTCGATCACTGTCGGCAACTCCTCGTATTCAACCCGCACAAGGTCGGCGGCGTCCTGGGCAGCGGCGGCCGTTTCGGCCACCGCCATCGCGATCGGATCGCCGACATGCATCACTTTCTCGCCGGCGAGCGACGGCCGAAACGGCATGATCATCTTGGCACCGCCGCGGCCGGCCACCGGCGGGTGCCTTGATACGCTACCGACATTGGCCGCTTTCATATCTGTGGCCGTGAGCACGACCAGCACCTTCTTTGCCTTGCGGGCTTCATCAGTCTTTACCGAGGCGACGCGCGCGTGCGCGTGCGGCGAGCGTACGAATGTGGCGTATGCAGTATTCGGCAGACGTGGGTCATCCATGAAATGGCCGGCACCTCGTACCAAGGCGTCGTCCTCGACGCGCGGTTCATTCTTGTTGCGGGCGGCAGGGCTGGTCGTCATGGGGGGTCCGACAATCGGCTGATGGGGTCTTGTTTATAGCCGAAAGCGTAGGCTGCAACAGGGGCTTGCGTCCGCGCGTCGACTGCGGCACTCAGGCGCTTCTTGCCACGCATCGTGCGGCGATTCCCGGATGGTGAAATGAGAACGATTGATACCCATACCCATGTGCTGACCGAGGAAACCGCCGCGTTGCTGCGCAAGGAAGCGCCGAAAGTGCCGGTGACTATCACTCCCATCGATGCAGCCGCTGCAATACTCGATGTCGGTGGCGTGGCTTATCGGCCATATCCGCGCGGCGGGTTCGACATCGGCCATCGCCTGCGCGACATGGAAGAAGCGGGCGTCGATGTGCAGGTGCTGTCGGCTACGCCACAGACTTATCTCTACAACCAGGAGGCCGCACTCGGCGCTGCGACAGCGGCAATCCAGAATGACCAGATTGCAAAGCTGGTCAAAGAAAACACGCAGCGTTTCATGGGGATTGCGACGTTACCGATGCAGGCGCCCGAAAAGGCCGCCGACGAACTCAGGCGGGCGATGACCAAACTCGGCCTGTGCGGGACCATGATCGCATCCAACATTATGGGAAAAAACCTCGACGATCCGAGCTTCGAGCCGCTATGGGCGACCGCCGAGCAGCTCGGTGCTTTCGTTTTCATTCATCCCAATAACGTGGCCGGCGCCGACCGAATGAAGTCGTATTACCTGAACAATCTGATCGGCAATCCGCTGGACACAACCATCGGTGCCGCGTGTCTCTTTTTTGGTGGCGTGCTTGATCGCCATCCGAAACTCACCATCGTGCTCGCCCATGGTGGCGGTTTCACGCCCTATCAAGCTGCGCGCTGGGAGCACGGCTGGCAGGTAAGGCCGGAGCCTAAAAAGAACATTGCCAAGCAGCCCGTTAATATTGCCAGGCGCTTCTACTATGACACCATCCTGCATTCGAAGCCCGTACTGGAATTCATGATTGGCCACGTCGGCGCCGACCGCGTTGTGCTTGGCAGCGACTATCCTTACGACATGGGTGTGATGGACTGCGTAAAGCATGTGCGGTCCCTCAAAATTTCCGACGCCGACAAGTCGACGATTTTAGGCACGCGTGCAGAAGCTTTGCTGGCGGGAAAGCCATGAACATCCAAACCGCGAAAGCTGCACGTATTCCAACCACTGCTGTGACCGCGTTGATCGTCGACGCGATGATCAAGGCCGGTGTGTCGGCGAACGACGCTGCCAGGATTGCCGAGTTGATGCTCGAGGCTGACCTCGTTGGCGCCGACGCGCACGGCGTGTTTCGCCTCCCCCAATATGTCCAGCGCCTCAAACTCGGCTCGACCAATCCCCGGCCCAACATTGCAGTCAGGCGCACCGCACCAGCGACGGCTCTTGTCGACGGCGACAACGGCATGGGCCATCTCGTGGTTGCGCGCGCGGCAGAGACCGCCGTCGAGCTCGCGCGTGAATGTGGCGTTGCCTGGGTAGGTTGCCGCATGTCAGGCCATGCTGGCGCCGCCGGAGTCTATGCCGCGCTTCCATTGAAAGCCGATATGATCGGGCTCTATTCGGCGGTGGCGAATGCTAACCATATGCCGCTTGCCGGCGGCGCCGAGCCGCTGCTCGGCACCAATCCGCTGGCAATTGCAATTCCCGCCGGCAAGGAAGCACCGGTCGTGCTCGACATTGCCACGTCGATTGTGTCCTACGGCACCATCAAGAACCATCGCTTGCAAAACAGGCCGCTGCGGAACGATTGGATGATCGATCCCAAGACCGGCGCGGCCGTCATCGACCCGCACAAGAGCGCCGAAGCATTGCTGCTGCCGATGGCCGGTTACAAAGGCGCGGGTCTGGCGCTGACTTTGGGTCTGCTTGCCGGCACACTCAACGGTGCGCTGTTTGGTCGCGACTGCGTGGATTTCAACGCTGAGCCGGATAAGGTTACCAACACCGGCCAGTTCGTGATTGCGCTCGACCCAAGCCGATTCCAGCCACTCGAAGAATTCAAAGCCGAGGTCGATCGGCACATCCGTGAACTTAGCAATTCCAAAGCGTTGCCCGGCCACAGCGTCCGCTTGCCTGGCGAGCAGCGCGCAGAGCGTCGCGCCGACCGCCTGCGCAACGGATTACCGCTCGCCCCTGAACTCTTGGCGCAACTCGACAAACTCACGGCCGAATTGTCGCTTACGCCGCTGCGCGGACGCTTCTGATCCGCCGGGGCCTGTCATCACATATCCGCCTTATTTTTCGTGCTGAAGGAACTAATCAAACAAAGCGCCGTTCATCTCGCGGCTCGCACTTAGTCAGCGCGATGCCGTCTCGGGGTTTTTGACTTAAATCGATTGTCGAATCACATCAATGAAGCTGGTCGATAAGAAAGCACTTTCAGCGTGGTTCAAACGAAAACTGGCTCACGTCAGCCTGCTTTTGGCATGCGGCGGTGTACTGTCGGCAATCCCGCTACTCAGCGTTTCCGACGAAAATACCTTCGACCGCATTCAGGCCGGTGAATGGGTTATTGCCTCGATGTATTGGGAGGACAAACTGGTCTCGACCGGCAAGAGCTTTAATCCCATCGGATGGCACGCCGCCCACAAAACTTTGCCGATCGGCACACTGATCCGAGTGTCCAATCCAAAGAATCATCGGTCGATCAACGTGACAATCAACGACCGCGGACCCTTTGTGCCGAACCGCGATCTGGACCTGAGTCTTGGCGCCGGCACGCTGCTGGGACTGCAAGGCCTGGGCACCGTCTACATGGAAGTCCTGTCAATTCCGCCGATTAAAAATGCGCAGCGGCCCGTGGTGGAAAGCTTGTTCGCGGTCAATGACGCTAATGGCAGTTGTGCAGGCGGCGCGTCTGCCTGCTGATCCAAGCCGCCCTTTGCAGGGCCTTTTTGCATCGATTTTTAGCCTCGATCTTACGATTAAACTTGCGTTAACCTAGTTTGTTAATGGGCGTTTAACGGTAGCTACCGATTTGTTAACTTTTGCTGATGTTAAGGGGCGGGGCGAGAGATTGCGCTCAATGCGGCCCTTGAATTGCGGCCATCGCCCGCCGATCGGCCGGGGGCCCAACCGCAAAGTCCCGCCGCAACGCATCCGGTCCTGTCTCGGTTCGTCGGCCTGCGAAAGGTCAAGCGCGGGCGGACGAAACTGTTGCGTGATTAAAGGAGCAGTTCGGTGACGGCAGGAATGTTGCTCAGTGGTCAGACGCAGGGCGACCGGGTCGAGCTCGGCGCTGCCGGGTCGTGGACCGCTGAATATGCCGGCACGATCGAGCCGCAGATTGACGCCGCCACGCGCGGTGTCAATGTCCGCAATGTCTCTATTAATCTAGCTCGCATCGAATATCTCGACACCTACGGAGCGTGGCTGCTCGAGCGCGCGCTGCGGAATTGGAAAAATCAAGGCCGCGACGCGCGCCTGATCGGACTGCGGGAGGATTACCGCGGGCTCTTCGAGAAAATTCACGCCGGCACACAGAAACTGGCGCCGGTGCCACGCGGTCCCAACAGCTTCATGGCGACGCTGGAAAGCGTCGGCATCACCATGACCGGAGTCGGCAGCGACCTTGCCCTGTTCGCGCAGATGATGGGCTCGCTGATTGCCGCGCTCATGCGCGTGATCATGCGGCCGACGACCTTTCGCTTTACTTCGATGGTTCATCAACTGGAACGCGTCGGCTGGCGGGCTGTGCCGATCATTCTGCTCATCACCGTTTTGATCGGAGCTATTCTCGCGCAGCAAGGCATTTTTCATTTTCGTAAATTCGGCGCCGATATCTATGTCATTGACATGGTCGGCGTGCTGGTACTGCGCGAAATCGGTGTGCTGATCGTTTGCGTCATGGTTGCCGGCCGGTCCGGCAGCGCGTACACGGCCGAACTCGGCGCCATGCGCATGCGTGAGGAGATCGATGCCCTGCGCACCATGGGCTTCGATCCTGTCGAAGTATTGATTCTTCCGCGCATCCTCGCCTTGGTGATCGCAGTGCCAATCCTGACCTTCCTTGGCTCGATGGCGGCGCTGTATGGCGGCGGACTGGTGTCCTGGCTTTACGGGGGCATCCAGCCGGAAGTTTTCCTGGCGCGACTGCGCGAGGCGGTTACGAGCACGACGTTCCAGGTCGGCATGATCAAGGCGCCGTTCATGGCACTAGTCATCGGCGTCGTTGCTTGTGTCGAGGGTCTGCAGGTCCAGGGCAGTGCCGAGTCGCTCGGCGAAAAAACCACCGACTCTGTTGTCAAATCCATTTTTCTGGTCATTGTGCTCGACGGCGTTTTCGCCATGTTTTTTGCATCGATCGGGATGTGAGATGGCGAAAGAATCCAACGCTCCCATCATCGAAGTGCGCGATCTCGTGGTCGATCTCAAAGGCCACCGCATCCTCAACGGCGTTACGCTCGATGTCTACCGGGGCGAAATTTTGGGCTTCGTCGGCGCCTCGGGCGCGGGCAAGTCAGTCCTTACACGCACGATCCTCGGTCTGCTGCCGAAGCAGGCGGGAAGTATCGTCGTGCTTGGCGTCAATCTCGATCAGGCCGGCGAGTTACAACGCCAGGAAATCGAGCGGCGCTGGGGCATCCTGTTCCAGCAAGGCGCGCTGTTCTCCTCGCTGACGGTGGGTGAAAATATCGAATTCCCGATCCGCGAATATCTCAACATTTCGGATCGCCTGATGACCGAAATTGCGATCACCAAGCTCGAAATGGTCGGATTGAAGCCGGATGTGTACCGCAAATTCCCGTCGGAACTTTCGGGCGGCATGATCAAACGCGTCGCGCTTGCGCGGGCCCTGGCGCTCGATCCCGAAATCCTCTTTCTCGACGAGCCAACATCGGGCCTCGATCCGATAAGTGCCGGTGATTTCGACCAGTTAATCCTGACTTTGCAGCAGACTTCGGCAATGGCGGTTTTTATGGTAACTCACGATCTCGACAGCCTGCACACGATCTGCGACCGGATTGCAGTTCTCGGCGACGGCAAGATCATTGAGGCCGGCAGCATGGATAGGATGCTTGCGTCGCAGCATCCCTGGCTGAGAGCCTATTTCCATGGTGTCCGTGCCCGCACGGGGCGGCAGGCCGCGAACTAACGGAGTAAGAGTGATGGAAAGAAAGGCCCACTACGCACTGATCGGTTTTTTCACGCTGGCCGTGGTCGCGGGCGCGTTCGGTTTCATCTTCTGGCTGCACCACTCGTCCGGCAAGAAGCAAGCTGTTGCCTATCGCGTGATCTTCGACAGTACCGTCTCCGGATTGCAGGTGGGCGGCAACGTCCTGTTCAATGGCATCCGCGTCGGCGAGGTCACCAGCCTGAGGCTCGATCCCGATCATCCTTCCCGAGTTATCGCGATGCTAGGGGTTAACAAGGCGACGCCGATCCGCTCCGACACCCGTGTCGGTCTTGAATTTACCGGTTTGACCGGCGTCGCGGCGGTTTCCCTCAAAGGCGCTTCAGCGACCACGCCACTGATCGAAAGAGAAGAGGGCGAGCCGCCGACCCTGAAGGCGGATGCGAGCGCCAGCCAGGACATGATGCAGGCCGCGCGTGACGTGCTCAACAAGGCCGAGGAAGTAATTGCCGCCAACCAGGAAGCGCTGCATCAGGCGATCACCGATATTGCTGCATTCAGTGCTTCGCTTGCACGCAACACGGACAATGTCGATTCCATCATGGCCAATGCGCGTGAAACCATGAGCAACGCCAAGGAAGCAACCGCCTCGGCTCGCACGCTGATCGAGAACCTGGACAAACGCACCGATGATATCACGCTCGGCGTCAACAGGATGACGGCGACGGCGACAAAACAAATAGAGATTGCCGGCAAGGCGATCACTGATCTCGCGCACAATCCTCAGCGGATTCTGTTTGGCGGCACCAGCGGCAGTGGCAGCACTGGCAGCACTTCCGCCACTCCGGCGGCGGCACCGACGCCGCCGCGAAGGCCAGCCCAATAGCGGTCAGGCAGCGGCGCGAACCTCGTCCGGATCGAGCGGCAATTTCACCGCTTGCTTGCGCTTGGCCGACAGGTCCAGCGCTTTGGTCAGCATCAGGTTGCGATGCGCTTCTTCAACCGTGGCCGCTGCGGTTGGCAGTCCAAGCGCCACGCGGTTGAGCCATGAATCGGTTTCCTCCGCCATCGGCCCGCGCAATTCACCGAGCGCCATGTCGCCGGGTGGATAGCTCCCCATGAAATCCACCAGGCGCGTAGCATCGGGGTTGTAGCCTTCCGATTGCGGTTTCGACACGGCTAACACAATGTCGCGATGTGTGTCGTCGATAGTGAGAACGCCGGTGGTGCCGACGATGCCGACCTCGAGCGAATAGACT
>Ga0187777_10000237_pt1 | contig 41692 bp, 43 predicted proteins | sample 1015_Q2_SP5_10_M_FD_132416 | JGI IMG/M metagenome (GOLD analysis project Ga0187777, IMG submission 132416) | Tropical peat soil microbial communities from peatlands in Department of Meta, Colombia - 1015_Q2_SP5_10_MG | ecosystem: Environmental > Terrestrial > Soil > Wetlands > Peat | place... | reverse complement strand
TCGGGTTATTGTCATAGAACGCAGCAATCCGACCCGCCATCATCGGAATCGTGCCGCCAGCATGGGAGAACAACCACTTGATGTCCGGGTAATGCCTGAAGGCTCCGGTCAGCAGCAGACTCGTCACCGTGCGTGTCGTGTCGTGAGGCACCTCGATCACGGCCCCGAACGTCGGCATGGCAAGCTGCCCACAGCAGGCCGCGACTAGCGGATGCACATAGACCACAGCCTTGCGGCGGTTCAGCTCCTCCAAGATCGGCTTGTACATCGCATCGCCGAGCCACTTGTCGCCGTAGTTACTCTGCAGGTTGACGCCGTTCGCCTTGACGGTATCGAAGGCGTATTCGATCTCCTTCAACGTCACATCGACATTCATCATCGACAGCGGTGCAAAAACGGCGAACCGATCCGGATGGTCTTGATACATCTTGGCCGCAAAATCCTGGCACTCGCGGACTGTTTTGGCGGCATTGTCTGCGCCAGCGTCAAACCAAAGGCCCGGCGTCGAAGCGAGTGACACCACAGCGATACGGACACCGGCCCGGTCCATTTGCTCGATAGACGTCGCAGGGGTCCAATCGAATACACCTGAATACGGTGGTATCTTCCGCGCACCTTCCCACTGCTTCTGCTGGGCAAGATATCCCGGCGGGTAAAAATGGTGGTGGGTATCGATTAAGGTTTTAGCGCGCTGGGCGTGCACCGTAGGCGATGGCAGCGTCAATGCCACGCCCGCAGCGCCGAGGCCGGTCAGGAATTTGCGGCGCGATGAACCAGCTGGATCGCAATCGGGACAGTCGTGAAACAGCATGGTCGTTCTCCCAGGATCATCTTGATGTGTGGTTCGCTGAGTGTTGCCGAGGATGATAGCCGTTTGGAAGCCGTGCCCAAAGGGCCAATAGTCTTTGGGCAATGCCCGGCTGAACGCGGCGCCGATGTCCAGTGGGTCAAAACGCGACATTTGCAATGCAAACAGGCATGTCTGTTTTACCCCCGAAAGCGACCATTCTCGACCTCAAAGGAAATCTCAAGGTACACGCGCGCGGCGCGTCTGAAAATTTTGGCAGAGCGGGCGATGACGAAACTGAGCGCTGGCCAAAAGGCGAACAAAAGTGTCCCACTCAAGGGTCGCAAAGCGCGACGGTGGGACATAAATCCGTCCTAAGTGATTGTTTCAATCAAGACTGAGGTGTGTGGGTGGTGCCCAGGGGCGGAATCGAACCACCGACACCGTGATTTTCAGTCACGTGCTCTACCAACTGAGCTACCTGGGCGCCGGGTCGGCCTGCAAAGACCGCTCAGCAAAGCGCGGGGCCTTATAAAGGCTTGAATTCACACTGTCCAGAACACCGCCCTGACCTAAGACTTGATGCCGATGGCAGCGCGAAACCGCTCCTTCAACGCGACGCCATCGCGCAGCGGAAGCACCCGGGGCGGCTCATCGATTGCAATCAGCACACGCGCAAAGAGCGTCTCGCGCAGATTGCCAAGCCGGCGTGCGAGATCCGCCAACGCATCCGCATCGCGTACATCGAGGCATGTCCCGATGCCGCAGGCTCTTGCCACACTGATGAGATCGACGCCGCTCTGGGTATGGCTCGGCTGCATGCCGGTTTCGCCGTAGACACCGTTGTCGAATACGATAACGGCGAGATTGCGCGGGCGCTGCGTGCCAATGGTCGCGAGCGAACCAAGCCCCATGAGCATTTCGCCGTCGCCCGTGATCACCGCGACGCGCCGGTTCGGTTGCGCCAACGCAAGCCCCAGACCGATCATCGCAGCGCCGCCCATGGCGCCCCACAGATAGAAATTGCGGTCATTGTCGCCAGCGGCCATCGCGTCCCATGTGGTCGAGCCGAGACCGGGAACAACAAGCAGATCATCGCCGCGGCCGGCAAGCAGCGTGGCCATCGTGGCGCGGCGATCGAGCCTCATTTGGTCCACACCTTCTTGCCGACCAATTGCTGCGACAGGATCACGGCGGCGATGTGCTCGCCTCCGAAAGCGTGCCGGACGGCGCGTTCGGCGGCGCCGGTCACTTCGCCCGGCTTGTTCACACGGTAGACTTCCGCCTCGCACAGCTTAAGCACGGGGTCGACGATCAAACCCATCGGCACCTGCCAGGGATTGAACTCCTCCCACTCGCCGCGCATCGTGATGAGCATCAGCAGCGGAAAACGGCAGGTCCGCGCCAGAGACAGCATGTTGATGCAGTTGCCGAGGCCACTCGACTGCATCAGCAGCGCGGCGCGTTCGCCGCCGAGCCAGGCGCCCGCAGCGAGCGCTACGCCTTCTTCCTCAGTCGTGAGCACGACATCGTGGATTTCGCTGTCGCCACGACAGCGGTCGATCAGGCGCGCGTGCCCGGCATCGGGCACATAGCCGACCTGACGGATACCGCCGCGTTTGAGCGTTTCAAAGAGGCGGTCCGGCCAATCACTGTTTCGCACGCTCATGCGTCGCCCGCCTCGCCTTCGGCCGGCCGGGCACCGTCTTCATCTTCCTCGTCTTTCGCCGGAACTGCGTAGACGCCAGAGAGCCACCGGTTGAGATCGATATCGGCGCAACGTTTCGAACAGAACGGCTTGAACGCCGGCTCGACCGGCTTGCCGCAGATCGGGCAGGATCGCGTATCGGACGTCTTGCGCTCGGTCTCGATCATGAGAGCCGGTTTCCTCGTTGCGAAGCAAACCCCGCCGGCGCGTCACACGGCGTTGAGCCAGCCGAAACGGATCGGATAGCCCTCCCCGCCCAGCAAGGTCATTACTTCGTAAAGTGGCAGGCCGACCACATTGGTGTAGGAGCCGACAATCTTCACGATGAAGGTGCCGGCAATGCCCTGCGCTGCGTAGCCGCCCGCCTTGCTGCGCCATTCGCCTGAAGCGAGATAGGCTTCGATATCTTCCTCCGACAGCCGCTTGAAGCGCACGCGAGTCTCCACCAGACGCTGGCGGAACGTTTCTTTTGGTGTCACCAGGCAGATCGCCGTGTAGACGCGGTGGTTGCGTCCCGACAGCAGCCGCAGGCATTGCGCCGCCTCGTCGAGCAGAGCTGCCTTCGGCAGGATGCGTCGGCCGACCGCGACCACCGTATCGGCGGCGAGGATGTAAGCGCCGCGCAGTTCATCATCGAGCTTCACATTTTCCAGCGCCGCTACCGCCTTTGCGTGGGCGAGCCTTGTTGCATACGCGCGCGGGATCTCACCGCGCCGCGGCGTCTCGTCAAGATCGGCCGGTTTGAGCGCGTCCGGCTCGATGCCGGCCTGGTTGATCAGAGCAAGCCGGCGTGGTGAGCCGGAAGCGAGTACGAGTTTGGGGCGACCGATCATCTGTCCGCGTTGGCTGAATGAGCGCTTTTGAAAACGCTGCGAATGGGCGCGGAAACTAGCGGAACGGGTCTGTTTTCACAACCCGACCGGCGCCGCCGCATGCTCATTCGTTGCCGCCGCTTGGGCCTTTGAAACGCTCGCGGATGCGCGTCATCAGTTGATCCCGCAATTCGCGATAGGCATTGAGCCGCTGTTCGCGGTTGCCTTCGGCGAGGGTTGGATCGATCGTCGGCCAGTATTCCACCTCGGCGGCCCTGGTGCGCGTCAACTCCAGGGCGCGGTGATGAGCCGGTGGCGAAAGCGTCACGATAAGGTCGAAGTTCAGACCCTCGAGCTCCTCCAGCTCCTCGAAGGTGGTCGGCTTGTGGCGGGCGATGTCGATCCCGATCTCATCCATGGCGGCGACCGCGAATGGATCGAGTTCACCCTTCTGCACACCCGCCGAGCCCACCACGTAGATATTTGTCCCGAGCATTTGGCGCAGCAATCCCGCAGCCATCGGCGAGCGCACTGAATTCATGCCGCAGGCGAAAAGCACAGCGCGGGGATGCAACGGGCGCTCGGGCGCAGTCATCCGTCGTGTTCTAACCCTTCCAATGCAGCACGCAGATCAGCGTGAACAGCCGGCGCGCGGTGTCGACATCGACCGTCACCTTCCCCTTGAGGCGTTCCATCAGAATGTTCGAGCCGTCGTTGTGAACCGCGCGCCGGCCCATATCGATCGCCTCGATCTTGTCCGGTGTCGCGGTGCGAATAGCCTGATAATAGCTGTCGCAGATCATGTAGTAGTCCTTGACGATCCGGTGCAGCGGCGTGAGCGAGAAGAGGTGTGCAATCACCGGCGAGCCATCCTCGCGGCGGATGTCAAAAACCAAACGGTTGCCATTAATACTGAGATGAAGCGCGTAAGGCCCATCGTCATGCCCGGCCGGCGCGAACGAGTTTTGTTCGAGCAAATCGTAGATTGCAACCTGACGCTCATGCTCGACGTCGGGATTGGACCGGCCAATCGATTCCTCATCGAGAACGACGGAGACGAGGCGTCGCTTTGCAGCGGGCGTTGATCTCGCTGGGCTCATTTTTGGTTGAGGCGGATTGACACGGAACGAGCATGCGCACTCAAGCCCTCCGCCTGGCCGAGTACAATCGCAGCGGGCCCGAGCGCGCGCAGCTGCTCTGGCCCGCACTTGAGCAACGAGGTGCGTTTCATGAAGTCAAGCACACCAAGCCCCGACGAAAAACGGGCCGATCGCGCAGTCGGCAACACGTGGTTTGAGCCCGCGACGTAGTCGCCGATCGCTTCGGGAGTATGCGCACCGATGAAAATCGCACCGGCATTACGGATGCGTGCCACGAGCTTCTCGGCATCGGCGGCGGTGATTTCCAGATGCTCAGGAGCGAGCCGGTCGACCAAGGCGATTGCATCGTCGAGCCTGCGGACTAAAATGATGGCGCCGAACTTGTTCCATGCGTCGCTGGCAATTTTCGCGCGCGGCAATGTCTTGAGCTGAGAGTCAACGGCTCTTTCCACCTGACCGGCAAGTGTGGCGTCGTCTGTAATCAGGATCGGCTGTGCACTGACATCATGTTCGGCCTGCGCCAGCAAATCCGCGGCTATCCACTCCGCGTTGCCTGTCTTGTCAGCCAGTATCAACACCTCTGACGGCCCCGCGATCATGTCGATGCCGACCTTGCCGAACACCAGGCGTTTGGCCGCCGCCACGTAGGCGTTACCGGGGCCGACAATCTTGGCAACGGCCGCAATGGTTTCAGTTCCGTACGCAAGTGCGGCCACCGCTTGCGCACCGCCGACGCGGTAAATTTCTTCCACGCCGGCGAGCATTGCCGCTGTCAGCACCAGAGGATTAAGCTCGCCGTCTGGCGCGGGCACGACCATTGCCAGTCTGGGCACGCCGGCCACCTTGGCTGGCACAGCATTCATGAGAACAGACGACGGATAGGCGGCAGTGCCACCCGGCACATAGAGCCCGACCGCCTCGATTGCGGTCCACTTCGTCCCCAGCTCGACGCCAAGTGGATCGGTAAAGCGATCATCACTGGGTCTTTGGCGGCGGTGATACGCTTCGATCCGGTCGCGCGCGAGCTTGAGAGCGGCCAGCGTCTCGACGTTACAGGATCTCTCCGCCTTGGAGATCTCCTCCGCCGTTACGCGGAGGCCGGCCTTGGCGAGATCGATGCGATCATATTTCGCGGTCAGCTCAAACAGCGCACGATCGCCGCGCGCCTGCACGTCGGCGAGAATGCCCCGCACGGTCTGCTCGACGTCGTCCGCCACCTCGCGCTTAAGCGCAAGAAGCTTGCTAAAACGCTCGGAAAAATCCGCGCTTTGGGCGTCCAACCGAAGGGGCATGGCCTGATCCTGCCGGCTTGTGCCGGATGACAGGTCAATGGGTGATGTATGCCTTGGCGTCAACCCTGACAGATCGAAAAACAGAAGGAACCAGGACGAGGTTAATTGCGGCGCGTTTTCGCCGAACCGTCATTGAGGGCGGCATGCACCGGGCACGCAGCCGTTGCCCATGTTGGGCCAAGATCGACCAGCTCGGCCTCAAGGCATTCGACCTCGAGCCGCAGCGTCCCTCCGCCCGAAAAAACGAGCGTAACCACACCCGCCGGCGCATCAGCTTCGGAGAATTCGACCGCCAACAGATTGAGCACGGCTTCTTTGCTGCAAGGATCTACCTGCAGGCACTTGCAGGCCAAAACGCGCTCGAAGCGCAATGCGGTTCGCCGGCGCTTGAATTCGGGATTGGCCCCTTGCGTACTTTCCCAATCGAATCGATTGAGACCCACCACCAGCCGCTTTTCCTGTGGCCGCCAGTGGACATCGGAAACCCTGACGACTGCGTCCTGGAGATGGGTCGAGGCGACCTCAAGATCTTCCTCGTCGAGGATGACGAATTTAAGCGGATCCATGCGTGTTCGCTCCCCTTCCCGCGTAGTTAGGCGAGCTCAGCTCACCGTGCAAGATGGTCAGCGGTCGGGGAATGCAGGCTCCAGGCCAGCCGCGGCCCAGCGGGTCCGGGTGGCGGGATCGGTGAGCTTGCGCAGAAAAACCTTTGCACCATCAGGTACCGCGCTGCGTACGTGAACAGCTGCCGTATAGGTGTTGGTATTGTGTAATTCGCCCGGCAACGGACCGATGACTTTGGCGCCCTTCACGGGCAGAACCTCGCTAATGAAAGTGGTTCCAAGCTCGGCCCGGCCTTCGGCGATCGACGTCGCAACATCATGCCCGCCCTTCCCGAGGACCGCCTTCTTGTTGATCTCGTCAGTAATCCCAAGCTTCTGCAGCAATGCGGAAAACATGATGCCGCCCGAGCCGCCCGCCTTGGGATCAGTGTAGGCGACAGAACGCGCCCTGAGCAGAGCCTGCTTGAATGCCTGGGGCGTGGAGATGTCTGGCGCGGGCGCCCCCTCGCGTATCACCACGCCGGTCACAGTGCGGCCGAGGTCAGTGACCGTGCCCGGTGCGACAATGCCGAGATCGGCAAGCTCGGCGATTGCCGATTTCGACAGGATAACAAGGTCGGCGACCTCGCCGTTCTTAATGCGCTCGCGGAGCGATCCGGCCGTCCCGAAGTTCAGGTTTAACCTGTTGTCGCCCTCGCGTTCGAACTCGGCGGCCAACGCCGCGACCATCGATTTTACAGCGCCTGCGCTCATCACGTTGATTTCGGCCACGATCCGCTCCTTCCCGATGCGGGCGGGATCGTGGCCGAGTGAAGCGATCTCGTCTAGGCGCTGAGGCGCTCGATTGCCGCCCCGCAACGGGCAAGCTTGTCTTCGAGCCGTTCGAAGCCGCGGTCGAGATGGTAGACGCGATTGACCACGGTCTCGCCCTCGGCGGCCAGCGCCGCGATTACCAGCGACACCGAGGCGCGCAGGTCGGTTGCCATCACCGGCGCGCCCTTGAGGCAGTCGACGCCTTCGATCGTGGCAGTCTCCCCGTCGAGGTTGATGCGGGCACCAAAACGAACGAGTTCCTGTACGTGCATGAACCGGTTCTCGAAGATGGTTTCGGTGATGCGGGAGGTGCCCTCGGCCCGGGTCATCAGCGCCATCAATTGCGCCTGCAGGTCGGTTGGAAACCCGGGAAACGGCGCAGTCGTCACATCGACCGGTGCAAGCCCAGCGCCGTTGCGGGCAATGCGAATTCCCTCGTTGGTCGGCGTCACAACCGTGCCGGTCTTTCCCAGAACGTCGAGCGCGGCCTGCAACAGTTCGGGCCGCGCGTGCTGTAACAACACTTCGCCGCCGGTCATCGCCACCGCCATGGCATAGGTCCCGGTCTCGATCCGATCAGGCAACACCGCGTGGCGCGCGCCATGAAGGCTGGCAACGCCCTCAACCACGATGCGTGAGGCGCCGGCGCCTGAAATCTTCGCGCCCATCTTATTGAGACAATCGGCGACATCCTTGATCTCGGGCTCACGCGCGGCATTCTCGATAACCGTCGTGCCATGGGCCAGCGACGCGGCCATCAGCGCGGTATGGGTCCCACCCACAGTTACCTTTGGAAATTTGATTTCGCCGCCACGCAGGCCTTTTCTGGCACGCGCGATCACATAGCCGCCTTCGATTTCGATTTCGGCGCCAAGTTGCTCCAGCGCCATGATCAGCAAATCGACCGGCCGCGTGCCGATGGCGCAGCCGCCGGGCATGGACACCTTGGCCTCGCCCATGCGTGCGACCAGCGGCGCGACCACCCAGAAGCTCGCCCGCATCGTGGAGACCAGATCATAAGGCGCGGTCGTGTCGACGATTTCCCTTGCCGAGATATGGACTGTGCGGCCATTGTTGGGATCGTCGCCGGCGCGCTTGCCGGCGATCATCACGTCGACGCCGTGGTTGCCGAGAATGCGCTGAAGCTGGGTGACGTCGACGAGCCGAGGGACGTTCTCGAGAATCAACGTTTCCGGCGTCAGCAGACTCGCGATCATCAGCGGCAGGGTTGCGTTCTTTGCGCCTGAAATCGGAATCGTGCCGCTCAGGCGCTGACCACCGACTATACGTATACGATCCATGTTCGCCCCGCCCGCTTGTCGCGGTTACATATAATTAGTGTAGCAGGTCCGGTCTGGGGACTCCCGGCTATTTCTGAAAAGCCCAATATCCTAGCACCTTCGCCGCGAAATTGCGGCTAAAGTCGGACCACGCCATCCTTCAATGATTCCGGTCATCGCGCGGGGCCTGGCCCCCGCTTTTCGTGGTGTCGGCTGCTTGCGATGCACGTCCCCGTTCCTGCGCCTTGCGCCGGCGCAAGTTTTCGCGCAACGCCGCCGCCAGACGTTCGCGTTCACGCGATTCTTTTTTGTTTTTGTTGTCCTTGCCGGCCCGCGTCATCACCGCATTATCCGCCTGGCCAGTCGCTGTGCAAGCAGAGTGCTCATCTTGCGTCACCAGGGCCCGTTATGGCAGTTTCCGCCGCGTTGCGCCGCGTTATTCCGGTCGCGCGCTTGCTGCCGTAGCTCAGTGGTAGAGCACCCCCTTGGTAAGGGGGAGGTCGTGTGTTCAATCCACACCGGCAGCACCATCAAGCGTCATAGAGTTCAATACCTCACTGGCTAGAGCTGCTCCCGATGAGAGAGGGCGGCCGATATCCTTTGAGCGATTCCGCCGGGATTTCGTTGAAGCGTCCACACTGCGGAATGATCAGGCCGTTAAGGCGCGGTTGCGCGGACCAGCGCCGCAAGATCGGCGCGCGTGTCAGTTGTTGGCTTCCATCCGGCGCGCATGAGTTTGCCGGGGTCGACGACCAGCGCTCCCGCAAGACGCTGCCATTCCTCGGCGTGACCGAGAGCGTTTGCAGCGAGCGCAACGAGCGGCGGAGGCACAGGCAACAAGCCTGGCCTCCGCCCTTCGCCCGCACGCAAAGCTGTAATGATCTCGGTCAGTGTCAGCGGTGTCGGGTCGGCCACGATAAATGTCTCGCCCCTGGTAACGGGCGACGCCAATACATGGTGAATGGCGTCGATCAGATTCCGCCGCGCCAGCAACGATCGCCGGTTCCGGCACAAGCCCAGCGGCAGCGGCCAGGGCCCTCGCGCAAGCTTCATCAGCCGCGCGAAATTTCCCTTCACTCCGGGGCCATAGATCAAGACCGGCCGCAAGATCGTGAATGGCACACCGGCAGCGCGCACGGCCTCCTCAGCGGCCAGTTTGGAGCGTCCATAGGGGTCGGTCGGCCGTGGCGGATCAGTTTCGCGCAGGATCTCAGTGGACACCGGCCCGCTCTGCGCGCGGATCGACGACATGAAAACCAGGTGGCTAATGCCGGTCGCTTTTGCTGCGTTTGCCAGTTCCGCGGTCACCACGCGGTTGACCCGGTCATAGGTCTGCTCGGCTATCTCCGGACCGGCGTGCGCGATACCGGCGAGGTGAACCACTGTGTCGATGTTCTTAAGCAGCGGGCGCCATTCGAGCGATCGCGTCAAATCCGATACGGCAATGACCTCGACCGACCGAGGAAATACATCGGCCGGCTGCCGCATCGCCGCGCGCACAGAGTGTCCCGCGTTGGCAAACTCGGCGACGAGGGCGTGTCCGATAAAACCTGATGCGCCTGTCACAAGAATGCGGGTCAAGATTTGCCCCGAGCGAAACAAGAACAGATGCCCCTGACAATTGTCGTGAGCACCGCGTTTCCTGGCAAGCCCGTAGCGGACATTCAGGGGCTTCCGCGGCCGAGCGGAAGTCCCTGCTCGCGTTTATGCGTGATTTAGGGGGCGAGCGCCTGCTGTCTCTCAGTTAACCCGACCCAATCCCTCTTTCCAGAGTTTGATTACTCCGGCGGGAAACTCACGTCCTCCGACGCCCGTGCGTCGGCAGGCTTCCGGCCACATTTCAAGGAGAAGTTTATTTCGGCGAAACAATTCGCGGTGCGAAATTTGGCCGGCGGCGGAATTTGGCCATTTGTCGGCGGCCATTTTCAGCAGCTCCATCAGCGTGATGTCTTTTTCGGTGTTCATGGCCGAGCCCCGTAGCTCATGTGATGACGCTCAAGATGGGGGCATAGACGGATTTTTGCTGTGTCGGACATCACGAAAAAGCGGATTTTAAGGCACTGAGAAAAATTCAGCCGGCAACCACTACGGTATCAAACTACTCCAGCGCAATTTCGAATCGGATGTATGAGATTTAGTGGGTAGGGGGGCTCTACGGGGGGCCCTAATGAAATCCTCGGTTGTTAAACGTTCGATTGTCATCGATGGACACAAGACCAGCGTAAGTCTTGAAGACGCCTTCTGGAGTGACCTGAAGGAAATCGCTCTTGCGCAACGAGCGACGCTGTCGGAGTTGGTCGCAAAGATCGACGAGACACGCCAACAGAATAATCTCTCCTCGGCAATTCGCTTGTTCGTGCTCGAACAGGTCCGTACGCGTGGGACAAATGGGTCGCCGCATGCCAGCGTCTAATCGAATTCCGGGCAGACCGTGTGGAGCATTCGTCCCCGAAAATTCGGAATAGCGATACAAAGACTTCATGCTCGTTGCGCGACGAAAAGGTGCGTCCACAGACCGACGGCGCGCTCGTGCAGCTGCCAGCCGCCATCTTTCGGCCAAACCGCCGACAGTTCCTTTCCGATAAATGCTGCTCTCGCGCTGACGCGGCCGTCGTAGCAGATCACGTCGCCACCGCCCAGAAGCCACATGTTGCGGCCGGCTTCGCGCACAAATTTTGTTCGCCGCAGCTCGCCAACCACGAAGAGTGGCGTGACCCGCGCAATTTTCGTCAGCAGGCGGGCGAGATCGGGCTCCGGAAAATGGTGCAGAAACATATTGGCTGTCATGACATCGATGTCGGACCGGCGCGTTCGCTCCATGAAATCGAACACGTTCGCCACTTCCACGTTCACGTTCCAGCCCAGAGCCGCAAACGCCGCGCGTGTTTCTTGGGCAACGGCGTCGGCCTGGTCGACGATAACCAGCTCGACATTACGCCAACGTTTCGCCAGCCGCCGGGCAACCTTCAACATAAAGGTCCCGTCTCCCGACCCCAGATCGACGAACACACGGGGTTGCGCCGTGCAGTATTTCGCCAAGGCGCGTGCAACGATGAGATCCTGGAACATCAGCGCATTGACGCGGCGCAAATCGCGCCTGGCACGCAAGGCGCGCGGATCATCCGGCGGAAGCTGGTCGAGGATTTCCGGTTCGACGACGCGCTTCACGTTTCCCTCCTCGTTTCTCTGGCGCCGGAATGAAGCTGACAAATCAGGAAGTGGCAAGGGACACAGTGGCCGTGGCGGGCGGCCAGCCGTCCGCAATTTCGCGGCCCCGCTGCGCCCATTCGATCGCCCGATATGGCCCGCAGGTCAGCATGACATAATCATAGGGCGCCCTTCGGTCCGCGGCCATGATGAATTGATAATGCAGGCGGAAGAAATTCATCCGATTCCGTTCATAGTTGTCGGGTGACATCACGTCGCGGAAACGGACTTGCCAAATCAGAGGATTGCGCCACTGCGGGTCCGTTTTGACGCCAATTCCCCCAACCGGATCGAGACTCCAGAAATGCAGGATGTCCTTGCGGGCTTGGCAATCGATCCACTGCACGGACGGCTCAAGGGCGACGCGCCGCACCATCTCGCGCATCCATTGCGCTCGCGGGTGAAGCGCAACTGCCGGCATGATCGACCCCATGGTCACGACCACGATCGAGGGGCCGCGCCGGCCAAGGTCAGAATCACGCTCAAGCGCAAGCGCGACGATGGGCAGCACCAAGGGTGCGCCGCCGCTGTGACCGACCAGCAGAACTTCATCGACATCGTTGGCTTTCGCGGCTGCAAGCAATCGCTCGACACCGGCATTAACAGGACGATCAAGGCAGGTCGGCAGGCCGCGGCCGAACTTGCGCAGATAGGGCCAGTGATTGTTGATCCTTAAAACGAAAAAGCGATCAACAAACGGACGCAAGGCGTAAAAGATGGCAACTCCAATTGCGGCCGCGAGCGGCACAGCCGCCCACATCATTATTCCGAGAAAATCCCGCGCGATTATCAGAGCGAGCCAGCCTGCCAAAAACGAGACAATAATCCAGACCACCAGCAGCAGCTGAAACAGGAAATGGTGCATCTCAAAGCGCCACGATGCCCTGACGATGCGTGCTGTCGCTCCGCTGAAGAGATCATCCAGCACCCAGTGAAGGGCGGCAATGATCTGCCAGACGATCGGCCGATTCATATTCTCTGTAATAATGTCTTCGTAGCGAACGAATTCGTAGTCAGTCAGAACTTCCCAACCCGGACCGGATGTTGTCACCGTCCACGATGCGAGATCTTCCGACTTTATGTTGAGCGGACTGAGATGGGACTTGACTGACCAGACGTCCCTGAATTTTCTCCAACCATGCGCGAATAGGCCATAGTAACCGACCGCTCCCTGCGGATCGTAACCATGCACGTAAATCACGCGGCGGCGCTTGATCAAGGCACAAATCCTTCAGTCGGTGCCGGGCACGCGGCAGCGTGTAGACGAATAAACTTGTCAAAAACATGAACGCGTTTACGCATGTAATTGGTCCCGATCTTTGGTCCGGTTCCACCGCCGATTGATCGCCGCCAGCATCAGGGCCCGCGGCAGCAGCCGCGGCAACAAGGATGTGACGCGATTGATCTTGCCCGGTACTACCACACGATGGCCGTGCACGAAGCCGGCATAACCCTCGCGCGCCACGCGCTCCGGTGAGCGCCTGAGGAAACGAGGGAAATAGTCATGTGGCATCCCTGCGCGGTCAAAGAATTCGGTCTCGACTGGTCCCGGGCAAAGCGCGCAGACGCGCACGCCGCTGGCTTTCAGCTCTGAATGGAGCGCCTCCGTGAACGAGAGCACGTAGGCCTTGGTGGCATGATAGACCGCCATACCCGGTCCGGGCATGAAGCCGGCGACAGACGCAACGTTGAGGATACCGCCGCGGTGCCGGATGACGCTGTCGAGCCAGCGCAACGACAGATCGGTGAGCGCTCGGGCGTTGAGGTCAATCATGGCGAGTTGCCGATCGCGGTCGAGATCGGCTGCGTCGCCGAGCAACCCAAAGCCGGCATTGTTGACCACGATCGCCGGCTCAAGGCCAGCGGCGTGGAGCGCATCCGCCAGCCGGGCGGGGCCGTCACGCAGAGCTAAATCGGTCGCGATCACTTTCGGTCGCGTATGGCCGGCGGTGGCGATTTCAGCGGCGAGCGTGTCCAGCTGCGCCTGGCGCCGGGCCGCGAGCACCAGCGCATGGCCGTGGCTGGCGAAGACTCGCGCAAGCTCGGCACCGATACCGGCGGAAGCGCCAGTGATCAGACACACGGGTTGCATGGTGACATCTTCTTCAATGATTACCGCGGCCTTAGAAACGCAAAATCGCAGCCCTGGTCAGCACCAAGAATTTCCTGAGCATAAAGGCGGGCGTAGCCGCGCGCCGGGGATTGCGCCGATGATTTCGATGCCGCTGCGCGACGTTTAAGTTCAGCATCGTCCACCACAAGATCGATGCGCCGCTGCTTGACTGAAAGACGGATACGATCGCCAGTACGAACGAGGCCGAGAGCGCCCCCAGAGGCACTATCGGGGGTCACATGCAGTACGACAGTACCAAATGCGGTGCCGCTCATGCGCGCATCCGACACTCGCACCATGTCTTTGACGCCCTTGGCTGCGAGTTTTTTTGGAATCGGCAAATAGCCCGCCTCCGGCATCGCCGAAGCCGAGTGCGGGCCGGCATTTTGCAACACCAGAATGTCCTTGGCATCAACGTCGAGATTTGGGTCGTCGACGCGCGCCGCGAGGTCCTCGAGCGACGAGAACACAATGGCTCGGCCCTCGTGCTCGAACAAGCTGGCATCGGCCGCCGAGCGTTTGAGGATCGCGCCCTGGGGCGCCAAATTTCCAAACAGCGCCACCAGACCCCCTTGCGGTTCGAGCGGCTTCTTGCGCTCCGCGATGATCGTCCGGTCAACCCAGCCGTCGCCTTCATGTGCAAGTCTCTCGCCGAGCGTCTCACCTGTTACGGTCAGGCAATCGAGATGCAGCAGATCCTTTAGTTCGCGCAGCAGCGCGCCCATGCCTCCGGCAGCGAAGAAATCCTCCATGTAGCCATTGCCGACCGGCTTCAGATTCACCAACACTGGCGTCTTGTCCGATAATTCGTTGACGCGCTTTAGCGACACGGGGATGCCCGCGCGTCCGGCGATCGCCGTCAGATGGATGACCGCATTTGTGGACCCGCCGATCGTGAGCAACACGCGCAGGGCGTTTTCGACCGACTTCTGATTGACGATCTTATCGGGCGTGAGCTGCGAGCCGATGAGCTTTACCGCCGCAGTGCCGGTCGCCTCCGCCGCTCGAAGCCGATCGGCATGCACGGCGGGAATCGCTGCGGTCCCGGGCAGGATCATGCCGAGTGCCTCCGCGACGCACGCCATGGTCGAGGCCGTACCCATGACGGCGCAGGTGCCGGCCGTTACCGCAAGATTGCCCTCCACCTCGGAAATTTCGTTTTTGTCGATTTTGCCGGCCCGATGTTGCGCCCAGAACCGGCGGCAATCGGTGCATGCGCCGAGCCGTTCGCCGCGATGACGCCCGGTCATCATCGGACCAGCGACCAGGCCGATTGAAGGCTTGCCAGCGGAGACCGCGCCCATGAGCTGGGCCGGTACCGTTTTGTCGCAACCGCCCATCAACACCACGGCGTCCATTGGCTGCGCGCGGATCATTTCCTCGGTGTCGATCGACATCAGGTTGCGGAACTTGAGGCTGGTCGGATTGAGAAATACTTCGCCAAGCGAGATTGTGGGAAACTCAATGGGCAGCGCCCCCGCGCTCAGCACGCCGCGCTTCACTGCTTCCAGCATTTCGGGAAAATGCCGATGACAATTGTTGAAACCCGAGGGCGTATAGGCGATGCCGACCACCGGCTTGGCCAGCATCGCGCGCGAATAGCCCATCGATTGTGCAAAAGAACGCCGCAAATAGAGCGAAAAATCGCGGTCCCCATAATTGGTGAGGCCGGAGGCGACGCCGATGGGCTTATCGTTCATGGCGGTACTTTTTGCAGCGGGCGCGGCCGTATGCAATATCGTGCCCTTCTGCTCGTGGGCAAGCGCGGTCATCTCGATGGCGGCGCATCAGGCTAAGGCGCTGTCGTCCTTGACATCGATCAATGCGCATTTTTTGCGAGCGACGAATCTTGCCTCGACAAGAACCCTGGAACCCTTCTAAAAGATAGCTGCCGCGGGCGGGAAAGACAAAAAAGCATGGATTACAAAGGTTTTTTTACATCCGCACTCAATAAATTGCGAAATGAAAGGCGCTACCGGGTTTTTGCGGACCTTGAACGTATCGCCGGCCGTTTTCCCCATGCCATTTGGCATTCTCCTCAAGGCCAGCGTGAAGTCGTTATTTGGTGCTCCAATGACTATCTCGGCATGGCGCAGCATCCGAAGGTGATTGGCGCCATGGTCGCGGCCGCCGCGCGCATGGGCACCGGCGCCGGGGGCACCCGCAATATAGCTGGCACCAATCATCCGCTGGTCGAGCTCGAGCGCGAACTCGCCGACCTGCACAGCAAGCCGGCAGCGCTGGTATTTACTTCCGGCTATGTATCGAACGAGACGGGCATCGCTACGATTGCCAGTCTGTTGCCGGAATGCCTGCTGCTGTCCGACGCGCTCAACCACAATTCCATGATTGAAGGCGTCCGCCAGTCGGGCTGTGAAAAGCAGATCTGGCGGCATAACGATCTCGGCCATCTCGAGGAACTACTGAAAGCCGCCGATCCAAGACGACCGAAGTTGATCGTTTTTGAGAGCCTGTATTCAATGGATGGCGACGTGGCGCCGGTGCACGCGATCTGCGATCTGGCCGAACGCTACGGCGCCATGACCTATTGCGATGAAGTCCACGCAGTTGGCATGTACGGCGAACGCGGTGGCGGCATCTGTGACCGCGACAGCGCTATGTCGCGGGTCGATGTGATCGAAGGCACATTGGCTAAGGCCTTCGGTTGCCTCGGGGGCTACATTGCAACCAGCGAAGAAGTAGTCGATGCAGTGCGTTCCTACGCGCCGGGTTTTATATTCACGACGGCTCTGCCGCCGGCCATTTGTGCGGCAGCGACCGCCGCCATTCGGCACCTGAAGACTTCAAGCTGGGAGCGCGAACGCCATCAGGAACGCGCGGCTCGCGTCAAGGCGGTCCTCAATGCGGCCGGCTTGCCGGTGATGCCGAGCACAACGCATATCGTGCCCATACTCATTGGCGATCCGGAAAAATGCAAAGCAGCGAGCGATCTGCTGCTTTCCGAGCACGGCATCTACATACAGCCGATCAACTTTCCGACCGTGCCGCGCGGCATGGAGCGGTTACGCGTGACACCCTCGCCCTATCATGACGATGTTCTGGTCGATGCCCTGGCAGAAGCGTTGGTGGACGTGTGGGAGCGCCTCGGCCTGCCGCGGCGACTACGGGCGGCTGCGGCGGAATAAAGGTTTTTTGATTCATCAATCCTGGAATGGCGGCTTTGGCAGCGGCTTGCCGGGCTCCCCCTTACTTTTGAGAGAACGCGCATTCCACCGCGCCAGAAGCGGCATGGTCAATGATACAAAGAAAATTCGCGTGAGGTGGTGCGCGCCGACATAAACCGGGTCGAGACCCAGCGCCAGCGCGAGTAGCATCATGGCGTCGACCGAGCCGGGTGCGAAAGCAATCATCACTTCGGCGACGTGCAGTGAGAGCAAACTGATCAGGATTGCAGCGAACACGGCAGAGATCGCAACTGCAACTGCAAAAGAGCCGAATGCAGCCGCCACAAAGTTCAACAACAACCGAGGCGATGTATTGGCGAAACGTGAACCGGTGACGGCGCCCATGGCGACCATCGCCGTATTCGCAACCCACCAAGGCATGACGGCATGAATTATACCGCTGCCATGAAGCACCGCGGACGTGAGCATCGCGCCGAACAGCAGTCCGCCTGGAAAGCGAACACGGTAAGCGATGATTGCTACGATGCTTGAGAGGGCCACCAGGATCGCGAGTTCATCGAGTAGAGCGACACTTAGCGCACCGGTGACCCTCGGTGTGGGCTGACCAACCAGGCCCAGCAGCGCAAGTCCGGCCGGCAAGCCGACAGCGATGACGACGACGCGTATGCTCTGCACAATGGCGATTGCACGCAGATCGCCGCCAAATTCGATCGCCAAGGTTAGTACCTGTGACATCCCCCCTGGAGCAGCGGCGAGATATGCGTCGACTTTCGGCCATCGATGCACGGCCTGCAGATATCCGGCTCCACCAATGGAAATAACCGCCATCGCCACGAGCAGCACGGCGATGCTGAGCGGATAAGTCGCCATGCCGTGCAGTGTTTCAGGCGTGACGACCGCACCGAGCGATATACCGATGAGCACGAAGATTGCGCGCATCAACGACGTCGGGATTAACATTGGCCGGCCCGCAAGCGAGGCACCCGCGACCGCGAGGATTGAGCCTGACAGCCAGCCCGCAGGAACGCCGAGGAGTCCAAGCGCGGCCCCGCCGGCTGCAGCGATTGTCAGCGTCTCCGTAAGGTGGCGCAGGGTTGCAAGGCGGTCGGTGGGAGGCGGCGCGGACAAGGCCCAAGACTTTCACGGAGCCAGACGCAACGTGCGTCGAGGCTCATTGGGTGCGATATGCCGCGCGCAGATGGCGGCGTCAAACTCGGGGTGCGGAAACTAAAAATGTAGGTGCCGCAATAGTTTATGATATTATGCGCTGGTAACGCAAAACCCGATTGGGTTTCTCAAAGGTGTTCCGCGCGAGCCTGGCTCGCTAAAGTGGCCAAGCGTCGGGTTGGTTTCGTTCCGGAGAGTGCATGCTACAGAGTTGGGTGGTCATTGCGGTTGCGCTTGCGTACATCGGATTGCTCTTCCTGGTGGCGAGCTACGGCGACCGCACGCGCGGTCTTGGTCGCGAGGGGCGCGGCCGGCTGCTGATTTATCCGCTGTCACTGGCGATCTATTGCACGTCGTGGACTTTTTTCGGTTCGGTCGGTTTTGCTTCGCGCACAGGCTTCGATTTTATTACCATCTATATCGGCCCTGCCCTTCTGATCGGCTTGTGCAGCCCGTTGTTGGTGCGGGTCGTGCGGCTTGCCAAGGCGCACAACATCACTTCAATCGCCGACTTTATTGCCGCGCGTTACGGCAAGGGGCAGGCGGTCGCAGCCACCGTCGCGCTCATCGCAATCGTTGGCACCATCCCCTACATCGCGCTGCAACTGAAAGCAGTTTCATCTTCGCTCGAAACTGTATTGGCCCACATTACCTCAGGCACTGAAGTCACTCGCCCGCTACTTGGCGATATCGCGCTTTTCGTCGCGCTGTCGATGGCGACATTCGCCGTGCTGTTCGGCACTCGCCACATCGACGCTACCGAACATCAGGATGGCCTGATGCTGGCAGTTGCCGCCGAATCGATTGTCAAGCTGGTCGCATTTCTCGCGGTTGGCATTTTTGTGACTTTCTGGATGTTTGATGGTCCTGCAGCGCTTCTCAACGAAGCGATGCAGAAGCCAGCGACCGCTGCAATATTGAGTCGCGAACCGCGGATAGACACATTGGTGGCGATGACATTTTTGTCATTCGTGGCTTTTATTCTGTTGCCAAGGCAATTTCACGTTGCTGTGGTTGAAAATAATAATGAGAACGAAATCAAACGTGCCGTCTGGCTCTATCCGGTTTATTTGATTCTGATAAATCTTTTTGTCGTGCCGATTGCGCTGGCGGGTCTTTTGACATTCCCTGCAGGCAAGGTCGACAGCGACATGTTCATGCTGGCGTTGCCGCTGCATGGCGGCTCCAGCCTCTTCACCCTTATCGCGTTCGTCGGGGGGCTGTCTGCCGCCACCGCCATGGTGATCGTGGAATCCGTCGCGCTTTCAATAATGGTATCGAACGACCTGATCATGCCATTGGTGCTGCAGCGACGCGAAACGCTGATCAGCGGCCGCGAAAATATTGGGTCATTGCTGCTGACAGTACGGCGGCTATCGATCTTCGCGATTCTGTTGCTCGCCTACACATATTACCGGTCCGCGGGCGAGGCACAGCTTGCCTCAATCGGTCTGCTTTCGTTCGCCGCAATCGCGCAGCTCGCGCCGGCTTTCTTCGGTGGGTTGATATGGCGACGCGCGACCGCGGCGGGAGCCATTGCCGGCATGACCGCTGGCTTTCTTGTGTGGGCTTATACGTTGCTGCTTCCGACTCTCTCCGACATCGGCGTGATTGGCGAACGCATTCTCACCGAGGGTTTGTGGGGCGTCAGTATGTTGCGGCCACAACACCTCTTCGGGCTTGAACTGCCGCCTTTGGTTCACGGCGTGATCTGGAGTTTGCTTTTTAATGTCTCATTCTATGTCAGCTTTTCCTTGCGGCGCGCGCCTTCATCAATCGAACGCTTGCAAGCCAATACCTTTGTGCCGTCCGACTTTACGCCGATTGCGCCGAGCTTTCGGCTTTGGCGCTCGTCGGTTACCGTGGCCGAACTCACGGCCACGGTTGCGCGCTATCTCGGCGAAGAACGAACGCGTTCCGAGTTCGACAGTTTCGCCGCAACGCACCGCATCAGCCTCGAGTCGAAGGATGACGCTGATTTCCGGCTGATACGCCACGCCGAACATATCCTTGCTTCCGCTATCGGTGGCGCTTCGTCCCGCCTCGTGCTCTCACTTCTTCTTCGCAAGCGGACGGTTTCGACCAAGGCGGCGTTGAAATTGCTCGACGACGCAAACGCTGCGATCCAATATAACCGCGAAATCCTGCAGACCGCGCTTGATCATGTGCGGCAAGGAATTGCAGTGTTCGACAAGGACCTGCAGCTGATCTGCTCGAACAGGCAATTCGGTGAAATTCTTGACTTGCCGCCAAGCCAGATCCGCGTCGGATCCGGGCTTGCGGATATTTTGCGCGCTAACAACCAGCGCGGCGGGGTTTACGCAACGGATGGTGACGATTTCGCGCGTGAACGGATCGAACGCTATGTTTCCGGGAGCGAGCCTTTCCTGGAGCGCTTCGCGGAAGGCGTCGTGATCGAAGTACGCGCAAACCGGATGCCGGATGGCGGGGTAGTGACTACCTTCACAGACATCACTGCCAGCGTCGAGGCGGCCGAAGCGCTGGAACGATCGAATGAGACGCTCGAAAGACGTGTGCGCGAACGCACCGAGGAACTGACCCGTCTCAACGCCGCGCTCGCCCATGCAAAAGGTGAAGCCGAAGCCGCCAATATTTCCAAGACAAAGTTCCTGGCCGCGGCAAGCCACGACATCTTGCAACCACTCAACGCGGCGCGGCTCTACGTCACCAGCCTGATTGAACGCGGAGGGCGCGAGGATCGTCGGCTGGTAGACAATATTGATGCATCGCTTGAGGCGGTGGAGGAAATCCTGGGCGCGCTGCTTGATATGTCGCGACTTGATACCGGCGTTCTGCGGCCAGAATACGCCAGCTTCCGCGTCGACGAATTGATGCGTCAAATTGAGCTCGAATTTGCGCCCCTCGCCGCCTCCAAGGGACTTGATTTCACTATTGTGCCTTGCACGTTGGTTATCAAATCCGATCGACGACTGTTGCGCCGGTTGATCCAGAACCTCGTTTCAAATGCCATCAAGTATACGCCGGAGGGCCGCGTGCTAGTCGGCTGCCGGCGCCGCGGCGGCGACTTGCGGATTGACGTCTACGATACGGGTGTCGGTATCCCGCAATCAAAATGGCGCGATATCTTCGTCGAATTTCACCGCCTCGACCAGGGCGCGAAGATCGCGCGCGGACTGGGATTGGGGCTTTCGATTGTCGAGCGTGTGGCACGCGTTATCGGCTGCAGGATCGAACTTGAATCGGAAAACGGCCGTGGGTCGCATTTCGCGGTCACCGTGCCACTCTCAAGCGAAGCACCCGTTGAGCTGCTTGCGCGCGAAAGCGCGCGCGTCGATCCCGGTCAGCTTGCCGGTATTGCCGCGTTGTGCATCGACAATGAGCCGTCGGTGCTCGACGGCATGGAAACCATGTTGAATGGTTGGGGCTGCGAGGCAATAAAGGCTGCCGACCTCGAATCTGCGTTGAAAGCAATCTCCGAAAGCGAAACCACGCCGAATGGACTTTTGGTCGACTACCATCTCGATCAAGGCAATGGCGTCGATGTAATCATAGCGTTGCGTCACCGGCTGGGTGGTCTGCCCGCCATTCTCATTACAGCAGACCGTTCGCCGATCGTGCGAGAGCAGGCGCGGGCCGCCGGAATTCAGGTGCTGCATAAACCGATCAAACCAGCTGCGCTACGAGCGTTGCTCGCGCAATGGCGGGTTCTGCGGGTAGTGGCAGCAGAATAAAGATCGGCTCATCTTTCGGCGTCCACGCCCTGCGGCCACTGGCCGGTTTCGATTTTCGCGGCGGCGATCACAGCCTGCGTGCGGCTTTCAACACCTAGCTTCTGCAAAATTGCAGAGACGTGCGCTTTTACGGTCGCTTCAGATACGTCGAGTTGATACGCGATCTGTTTGTTCAAGAGCCCTTCCGACAACATCATCAACACTCGCACCTGTTGCGGCGTCAGTGTCGCCATGCGCGCCATAAGTTCAGCTGCTTCGGTATCTGAGCCGGCAGCAAGATCAACGTCAGGCGGCGTCCATACACCGCCACCAAGGATCCGGGAGATAGCCGCCCGCATGGCATCTACACCGAGCGTCTTGGGGATGAATCCAGAAGCTCCAAACTCTATGCAGCGGCGGATGGCCGCCGGATCGTCATTGGCCGAGACAACGATCACCGGGACGCCCGGATATTGCACGCGCATGTACATGAGACCAGAAAAGCCGCGCACTCCCGGCATCGTAAGATCCAGCAATACAATATCGACGTCGCCGCCACGATCGAGCAAATTGACGAGCTCGTCGAAGGTGCCAGCTTCTGAAATTTCCGCTCGCTCCAACAGACCTTCCACTGCCTCGCGCAAAGCGCCGCGAAACAATGGATGGTCATCGGCGATCACGAGCCGGTACTGCAACGCCTCATTCAACGGAGACTGTCCTCCGGCTAGAGCGCGCCAGCGGCTATGTGCCGCATTGTCGTTCGCGGCACACCCGAAGGCGGACCATGTTCCTCCCCCACCAGGGCCCATGCAAGCCTTTCAGTTCGTGTCGAAAACTGGGTCGGACCGCGCACGCTGCAGTGCGGAATAAGGCATATAATTCTGACCAATTACGCAAGAACCCCATCCCGAGACTAGAGTTTTGACATCCCACCGCTGCGGGGCGCTTTTTTGCCCGCACGGTGCTCGACCCTTCAGCCGCGGCTGCCGATGAACTGGAAAGCGATTTCGCGGCTGTGCGCTTTACGCCGGTGCTCGACAAGGTAGATACCCTGCCAGGTGCCGAGCCCCAGCTTTCCGCCGGTAACCGGCACATGCAGAGACACGCCATTGAGCATGGCCTTCACATGCGCCGGCATGTCGTCCGGCCCTTCCACATCATGGATCCATGGCGCGTTCTCGGGAGCGAGGCGGTCAAGTGCCGCCGCCAGATCCGATTGCACGTCGGGGTCCGCGTTTTCCTGAATAGTGAGGGAAGCCGACGTATGCCGAAGAAAAATCAACAAAACACCGTCGCCGGCACTGATTTTATCGATGAAGGCGGCGGCGTCGGCCGTGATATTGATGAACCCGCTGCCGGGCGTTTCGACATGCAGGGTCGCGCTGGCGATCAGCTGGGGTGAAACCTCGACAATGGCGGACATCCGGCCAGACATCGGCTAATGATCGCGGGCAGCTCAGCCCTTGCGCATCATGTCCTTCTGCACGGTCGTGATCATTTCAACCAGACGCCGCCATGCGTCTTCTACAAAATCGCGCACCCGCGCGATATCCTCTTGTGTAGGTAGCTTGATGGTTACATCGACGCCCTTTTGGGATGGCGGCGCCAGATCTGCCGGTGGCCGGGGCGGTGGTGGCTCCTTGAACGCAGCGACCTCCTTTCGCAGCGACGCGACCTCATCCCGCAAACGCGCGATTTCCGTTTCCAATGCGGAACGATCCACTGGTACCAGCTGGCACGCCCAGCCGACGCTTTGCGCATTGCAAAAGGCGATCTGACCACTCTCGCTGTCAAGTCGAAGGAAACCGTTCTCGACGCGATTAAAGCTGAAGCGGCCTGTCGGCGCCGGCTTTGGGCTGTCCTGTGTTTGAGCAGGAGCTTGCTCCGGAGGTTGGTCACGAACTTGATCCTGCGCCGGCGGCCCTGCCTGCTTTTGGCCCTCGATGTCGGGCACTGTTTGTGCGGAGGCAGGCGCTGCACAGCAAGTGAGAATACAGACAAGAGCGAACGTCGAATTGCGCATGGGGGCAGTTCCGTTTGAGTCTTGCGTCGCGACCGCTAGCGTAGCATTGCGTCGATGCAGGCCGAACACGGACGCGCTCGACCTGTTGACACTCGTGTTGCAGCGCGCGCGAGTGGTATTATCAGCACCCGAGATTTCTGTCTTACTTTGTTGATATCAAACACTTATGCCTTGGAGGCGGTTCCTTGACTCACGGAAACTCGATCAGTATGGTCCGCGCGGCTTTTAGGGCGGCGGGACACGCGAAACCTGAAATCCACGCGAGTCAAAAAAGCATGGCTGACGGCCCGCGCGGCACAGGCGATCACGACAAACCGCCGGACGACGAGGCTGCTCTCTCCGCGAGGCTCCAGCGTCTCGGCAAACGGCTCGCACAGGCGAACCGATTATCCGAAAACGGCTCCGGCCCGCGTCAGATCGCCGACCTGTCGGGGCTTGCCCGCGGTTTTCGGGTGTCGACCGAGTTGGTGGCAGGTGTGATCGTAGGTGCCGCAATCGGCTGGTTGCTCGATCGGTGGCTGGGAATCTCGCCGTGGGGGCTCATTGTGTTCCTGCTGCTTGGCTTCGCGGCTGGCATACTCAACGTGATGCGCGCGGCGGGGATCGTACGCGACAGAAGATTCAACGATTAGTGCTCATGGCTGTCGATCCGATTCACCAGTTCCGAATTATCGATCTCTTCCCGGTCGCCAAGATCGGCAATACCGAGATCGCCTTCACCAATTCGGCGGCCTTCATGATGATCGCGGTAGCGGGCATTACTGCCTTTCTTGTTGGGGCCACCGCAAAACGCGGCCTCGTACCTTCCCGGCTGCAATCCGCGGCAGAGTTGTCCTACGAATTTGTGGCTAGCACGATACGCAGCACAGCCGGCTCTGAAGGGATGAGATTCTTTCCGTTCGTGTTCTCGCTGTTCATGTTCATTCTGACGGTAAACATGATTGGCCTTATTCCTTACTCTTTTACTGTCACCAGCCAGATTATCATTACAGCGGCACTGGCGTTGACGGTTTTCCTCACCGTTGTGGTCTACGGTTTCATACGAAACGGGCTCCGCTTTTTTAACCTTTTCGTCCCGAAGGGTGTACCGATCTACATACTGCCGCTGATTGTCTTCATCGAGATATTGTCGTTCATTTCACGACCGATCTCACACAGCGTGCGGCTGTTCGCCAATATGCTGGCCGGGCACATTACCCTTCAGGTTTTCGCCAGCTTCATCATCTTGCTTGGTACCAGCCTTGGCGTCATCGGCTGGATCGGGGGCACACTTCCGTTCTTGTTAGTCGTCATGCTCTTTGCGCTGGAAGCGCTGGTCGCATTTCTCCAAGCCTACGTCTTCGCAATCCTCACTTGCATCTATCTCAACGACGCCATTCACCCGGGCCACTGAGCCCCCGACGAACATAAAGGAGTTTATTATGGATCCAGTAGCAGCAAAATATATCGGTGCGGGCATCGCCTGTATCGGTATGGGTGGCGCCGGTGTTGGACTTGGCGTTATCTTTGGCAATTATCTGGCCGCGGCAATCCGCAATCCATCGGCCGCACAAGGACAGTTCGGCAACCTGATCTTCGGCTTCGCCATCACCGAGGCGCTCGGCATTTTCTCGCTGCTGATCGCGCTCTTGCTGCTTTTCGCGCTGTAGGACGAAACGCGCGCCTGCCTCGGAGCCGACGATGGCTGAGCCCACGCATACAACGAGCACCGGGCACCCTGCGGAGGGAGGGCACGGCGGTTTTCCGCCATTTCAGTCGGAAAATTTCGCTTCACAGCTTTTCTGGCTGGCGATTACTTTCGTCTTGCTTTACGTCCTGATGGCCAAGCTGGCGCTGCCACGCGTCGGCTCAATCATTGACGCCCGGCAAAAACGCATCGCGGACGACGTTGCCGAAGCCTCCCGGTTGAAGACCGAATCGGATGCAGCCGTTGCCACCTACGAAAAGGCGTTAGCCGATGCGCGGTCACGCGCGCAGGTGATCGCCAACGAAACGCGTGAGCGGCAGCAGGCGCAGGCTGATGAACGTCACAAGACTCTCGAAAAGGATCTCAATGCCAAGCTCGCCGAGGCGGAAAAAACAATATCGGCTGCAAAGCAGGCTGCCATGTCGAACGTGCGGACTATCGCTGAAGATGCAACCCGCGCCATCGTGGAACGGTTGATTGGCGAGGCTCCGAATGAAAGCGTCGTGGCCGCTGCGGTTGCCGACGTACTAAAGGGCCGGTAGCCATGCTGACGGATGCGGAACTCTGGGTGGCCTTGGCCTTTATCGTTTTCGTTGGCTTTCTCGGATATATCGGCGTCCACCGTATGGTGGGGAAGTCGCTCGACGAGCGTGCGGCCAGGATCGCGGCCGAGCTTGATGAGGCGCGTAAACTTAAGGACGAGGCCGCCGAACTCCTGGCTGAATATCAGCGCAAGCGGCACGCTGCCGAATCCGAGGCGCAGGACATCATCGCCGGTGCCAGCGCGGAAGCCGACCGGCTTGCATCCGAGGCAAGAGCCAGGATTGAAGACTTTGTCGCCCGGCGAACCAAAATGGCAGAGGTCAAAATCGCGCAGGCCGAAGCACAGGCGGCCGCTGATGTCCGCAGCGCGGCGGCCGAAGCGGCGGTTGCCGCTGCCGAGAAAATCCTCAGCGCGGAAGCTAAAGGCAGACTTGCCAATGAATTAATTGCCAAAGGCATCGAGGACGTCCGCAAGAAGCTAAACTAACGGACACCAGGCTCTTCCGAACCGGCTTTCATTCAGCTCTGACGTGGTTTTGCCACGGCCTTCGGTTTTGGCTTGCCGGCCGGCTTTTTCTTTTCCTGCGGTGCCCCTGCCGGATCAAAACCGACATAGACCACATATGCATCGATATTTGCTAGCGGCTGCGGCAAGGGAAATGAGACCTCGGGATCGACATGGGTGAATGAAGTACGTTCGACTGCACTCGCAATTGCCACCTGAACTTGCGCGAACTTCGACACGATTGTTTTTGGATTGACACTTTCCTGAACGACCGCAATACGCAGCGGTAGATCGAGTGTGCCGGGGCCGCCGGCCGGTCCGGTGATGACACGGCCCTCAATGCCCACTTTCATGGTCATCATGCCCGAATTGACCTGACACTCGCGCGCCATGCGGATGATCGTCGCCTGGTAGCGGAGATCCAGCGCAGATGGTTCTCCTTCACCTGGCTTGCTGCCAATCATCAACGTCGACGCACCGCTGCGTACACTGACGCCTGGGCATTCGACGTCGGTGGGCGAGCCGCCGCCTTCGGGACCGCCAGTCGTCGCCTTCGACGATGTGTTGAAAAAGTCCAAGGCAGAGGAGCTAAACCAATTGCTCGTACCCGTACTTGTACCACAGCCGGCGAGGTACGGCGTCAGGCCCAACAGAATGACAAATTCCAGACAGTGCCGCGCGGCCCACCCACTCTGCTCCCCAGGCATTTCCTGTTCCCGCATTTCTCCGCGCCCTGCACACGCGCGCACGTTATAACAAGGCAAGCGTGGCAACCCCAAGGCAGGTATCAATCGGTGTCGCCCTTGAGCCGCGCATAAAGCAAGTGATCCTGCCAGACCCCGTTGATGCACAGATAGCCGCGGGCGTAGCCTTCACGTTTGAAGCCGGTTTTTTCCAAGAGGTGGATTGATGCAGTATTGTTGGGGATGCAAGCCGCTTCCAGCCGATGCAGCCGCAATGTGGTGAAGGCATAGGGCATCAATGCGCGCAGCGCCGCGGTCATATAGCCTTTGCAGGCAAATGGTGCGCCGATCCAGTAGCCAATGTTGCCCGCCTGAGCAACGCCACGCCGGATGTTTGCGACCGTCAGGCCTCCGACCATGGTATTGTCGTCGGTGCGGAAGATCAGAAACGCATACGCAAGATCGCTGCGCTGGTCTTCGGCATATCGTTTGAGCCGGCGGCGAAATGCTCCGCGTGTGAGGTCGTCGGACGGCCACGTTGGCTCCCAGGGAACAAGGAACTCCCGACTGGCCCCACGCAGTGCGGCCCATTCCGTGAAGTCCCCGCTGTGCGGCGCACGTAATATAACCCCGGCGCCGGTAATGGCCGGCGTGGTTTCGTTGAAGCTGACGGTGCGGAAGAACGCCATGGACACTGCCGACTGAACGCTCGCGGATCAGGCCGCGCGGCGAACCAGACTTTCAGCGATCGCAGCCGTGCTGGCAAGGCCATTGCCGGGTCCGAGTGCGGCGATCGCCGGTTTGGCGCGCCTGATCAGGGCACGACCGGCGGCACGTGCGCTTTCAATCGTAACTGCATCGACCTTTGCCACGATCTCCTCAAGTGGAATCGGACGCCCATAGGCCAGCATCTGCCGCGCCAGTTGACTGACACGCGCTTCAGAACTTTCCAGCGCCATCAAAAGTCCGGCTTTCATCTGGGCCTTGGCGCGGTTGACCTCGGTTTCATTCAACGTCTCTGTGGCGTTGCCTATCTGGTCGATCACCACACGCATAAGCTCCGGTGCATCGGATTCATCGGTGCCGGCGTATAACCCAAACAACCCAGTATCCGTGTAGGGCATGTGGAAGGCCGAAATGGCATAGCAGAGCCCGCGATTTTCCCGGACTTCCTGGAAAAGGCGAGATGACATGCCGCCGCCAAGCACGCTCGTAAATACCTGCAAACTGTAAAGCTGTTCGTCGCGCACCGGCAGCCCTTGGAGTGCCATGGCGATATGTACCTGCTCGAGGTCGCGGGTCTCGACCCGCGTGCCGCCGCGGAAGTGCGCAGGCTCTGGTTCGGGCGCGGCTGGGCCGGTAAAGCTGGCGAAACGCTTTTCTGCCTCGGCAACAATGGCGGCATGGTCAATCGCACCGGCAGCGGCGATCAGCATGTTGGGCGCTCGATAATTGCGCGACAGATAGGCTCGCAGGCGCGGGGCATCAAATGAACGCACAGTGTCGGGAGTACCGAGGATCGAGCGCCCCACAGGCTGCAACGGGAATGCAGTTTCCTGCAGGCGGTCGAATACCAGATCGTCAGGTGCATCTTCGGTGGCCCCGATTTCCTGCACGATCACATTTTGCTCGCGCCGCAACTCATCCACATCGAAAGTCGGCTCGGACAGAATGTCGGACAACACGTCGATCGCCAGCGACACGTCGGCCTTCAGAACGCGCGCAAAATAGCCTGTAGATTCGACGCTGGTGGCCGCGTTGAGATCGCCACCCACGGCTTCGATTGCTTCCGCGATCTGCCGGGCTGTACGGCGTTTGGTGCCCTTGAACGCCATATGTTCGAGCAAATGCGAAATTCCGTGTTCGTCGAGCCTCTCATTGCGGCTGCCGCAGCCGACCCACACTCCGAGCGAAGCAGTTTCCAGATGCGGCATTCGATCGGTCACGATTGACAGGCCGGAGGGGAGACGGGTCACTTCAACGCTCATGCCGCTGCTCCTTCACGCGCCGCACGTGATACCGACATTACGTATCGTTCCACCGCCACCTGATCCGCTGGCAATACCGTGACTCGCTCTTTTCGCTTCGGCAGATCGACCAGCCACTCGGGCAGCGCCGGAGTGGCCCCGCACGCCGCCTTAACTGCTTCGGGAAACTTTGCAGGATGCGCGGTCGACAGCACCACCATCGGCACTGACGGATCGCGCGTCTCTTTTTCAGCCACTGCCAGTGCAACTGCGGTGTGCGGATCAACGCAATAATTGGCCTCGCGCATCCAGGCGCGAATCTCGGCGGCGCTTTCCTGCTCATTGGCACGATCTGCGGTAAACATGGCGCGCAACTCCTTGAGCGCGCGTGCCGAGACCGCGAAGCGGCGCGACTGGACTAATGACCCCATCAACGTGCGCACGGTCTGAGCATCACGGCTGCAGGCGTCGAACAGCACCCGCTCAAAGTTGGAGGAAATCTGAATATCCATGGATGGCGAGGTGGTCGCGATCACATCGCGAATTTCATAAGCGCCGGTAGCAAAAGTACGAACGAGGATGTCATTGACATTCGTCGCCACTACCAGCCTGTCGATTGGCAGACCCATACGCGCGGCAACGTAGCCAGCATAAACGTCCCCGAAATTTCCGGTCGGCACAGTGAATGCGATCTTTCGATACGGCGAGCCGAGCGCCACAGCGGCTGTGAAATAATAGACCACCTGCGCCACAATGCGGGCCCAGTTGATCGAATTAACGCCGGACAGGCGCACCCGGTCACGAAAAACCTGGTGATTGAACATCGCCTTCACCAGCGCCTGGCAATCATCGAATGTACCCTCGATCGCAAGCGCGTGGACGTTGACGTCCGGTACTGTCGTCATCATTCGCTGCTGGACTTCAGAGATACGCCCGCGCGGGAACAGCACGACTACGTCCGCTTGCTCGCGACCGCGAAAAGCTTCGATCGCGGCAGCGCCGGTATCGCCGGAAGTCGCGACGACGATCGTTGCGCGTTGAGCGCGTTGACGCAGCACATGGTCCATCAGGCGCGCCACGAGCTGCATCGCGAGATCCTTGAACGCGAGCGTCGGGCCGTGGAATAGCTCGAGCACGAACAGGTTCGGGTTGAGTTGCACAAGTGGAGCCGTCGCTGGATGGCGGAAACTGCCGTAGGCCTCGCGCGCCATGCGGGCGAGATCGGCCTGCGCAATGTCATCGCCGACAAAAGGACGGATTACTTCTACCGCAACCTCGGCGTATGGCTTTCCGGCAAAGCTTTCGATTGCCGCGCGATCGAGTGTCGGCCAGCGCTCGGGCACATAGAGGCCACCGTCGCGGGCGAGGCCCGCGAGCATTACTTCGACAAAATCGAGCGAGGGAGCCTCGCCACGAGTTGAGACATAACGCATTGATTTATCTAATTTTCTGGTTCAAGTGCGGCCATCGGGGGCACAGTAGCCTTGCCTGCCTGCTTTAACAAGAAAACCGGCGACGATCGCGTCAGCCGTGATGAACGCAACGTTACGGGCGGCGTCGAACGATGCGTTTTGATAGCCAAACCACGTAGACGCCGGCGAGTGCGAGCGCGAGACCAAACCACGTAATGGCATATTCCAGGTGGTTATCGGGCAGATGAACTTCGAGCTTGCCTGGCTTGGGCCAGCCGCCGGGCGGCGCGGGTTCTTCTTGGTCAATGTAGAACGGTGCCGCCGTCAGCCATTTTTTGGCATCGGCGATTGATCTTACATCGCGCAGGTACCAGACATTCTTTTTCGGATCATCGGCTGGCGTGAAAGGAGTTCGCATTTCCGGCCAGCGCATGACCCCAACAACATCAACGATACCGTGCGGAGCGCCCTCCGCGCGCATGGCCGGATCCTTGCGCTCGTCCGGCACAAAGCCGCGATTGATCAGGACAATGCTGCCGCCTGGAAGCCGCGCCGGTGCAAACACCCAGTAACCGGGACCTTTTACGTCAGGGCGCAACGGAGAACCCGCAGTATAAACGAGCGCCTCCTCCCCGTCGAGAAACTCAGCCGGAAAAAATACGCGACGAAATTCTTCGCCATCCTCGCGCAGCCGCGTCCAGCTGGCGCGCGGTGGCAGTTCTTGGGGCGCTCGCCCAAGTCGACCACTCAAGTTCGCGATCAGATTTTCTTTCCACGCCTTGCGGTCAAGTTGCCAGGTGCCGAGCCCAACAAGAATGCCCACGCCCGCGAGTGCAAGTATCGTCGCGTCAAGCACGGTACCCTTGCGCTTGCGCGGTGCTTTGCTCACGCATCACTCCTGTGTTCCAGGCGGCCTTCCGCTGCCTTGTAGTGAAATTGCAGAGCGATCAACAAGCCCTTGATCAGGCGCAGCGGAGCAAGGGTCACAATCAGGATCAATGGCAGCCACAGGGCTGCATGTACCCAGTACGGCGGCTGATAGACGATCTCCGTGATCAGCGCAGCAAAGACCACGATGAATCCGCCGATCAGAATGACAAACACCGCCGGACCGTCACCGGCATCGGCGAAGCTATAGTCAAGTCCACAGTGCTCGCATGCGGGCTGCAGTGAAAGAAACCCGCGAAACAGTTTGCCCTCGCCGCAGCGCGGACAGCGGCCGCGCAGCCCGCGGCTGATCATCAGCAGGTTGTCGCTCGATGTGCGATCGGTCATGGCTCAGCTAAACACCAAAACAAAAGGGCGGCGCTATGACGCCGCCCTTTTCAATAAAACGTTCACGATGCTCACTCGGGATGCGGCGCACCCGAGCCCCACACATATATACAGGCAAACAGGAACAGCCATACCACGTCGACGAAATGCCAGTACCACGCGGCAAATTCGAAGCCGAGGTGCTGTTTTGGACTGAAGTGGCCGGCTATCGCGCGCAACAGGCAGACGATCAGAAAAATCGACCCAATAATCACGTGGGCGCCATGGAAGCCGGTGGCCATGAAGAACGTGGCGCCATAAATGTTGCCGCTAAAGTGAAAGCCCGCGTGTGAATATTCGTAGGCCTGCACGCACGTGAAAGTGAGGCCTAGCAGGATCGTGAGTATCAGGCCCCACTTCAATCCCTGCCGGTCATTTTCCAACAGCGCATGGTGCGCCCACGTTACCGTCGTGCCGGACGTAAGCAGGATCAACGTGTTGAGCAACGGCAAGTGCCAAGGATCGAAGGTCTCGACTCCCTTCGGGGGCCACACGCCACCCGTGACGGCAATGCGTCCGACATCATGCACATCCCCGGGGAACAGCGCGGTATTGAAATAGGCCCAGAACCACGCGACGAAGAACATCACCTCGGAGGCGATGAAGAGGATCATCCCGTAGCGATGAGAAATTTGCACAACGCGCGTATGAAACCCGTCGAATTGCGCCTCGCGGATTACGTCGCGCCACCAGGCGACGAATGTGTACAGCACTCCGAGCACGCCGACGCCAAAAACCAGTGGAGCGGCCGCATACATATGATGCATCCAGCTGATGGCGCCCACCGCCAGAATAAAGACGGATACCGCGCCCACCGCCGGCCATGGGCTCGGATCGACCAGGTGGTAATCATGGTGCGGCTTGGCGTGAGCGTCGGCCATCGTCTTCGTCTCCGTTATAACTTGCTCGAATTTTTGTGCGGCGTTTCGGCCACCGGTTGCTCCGGCTCGCGCAGCCGGTAGAACGTGTAGGACAGCGTGATGGTGCTGAGATCAGTCTGGTCGCGGTCTTTGACAATCGAAGGATCGATGTAGAACACGACGGTCATTTCGCGCGTCTCACCTGCTTTCAGGCGCTGCTCGGTAAAGCAAAAGCAGTTGATCTTGTTGAAATAGGCGCCGACCGTGGGCGGCGAGACGTTGTAGGAAGCCTGCCCGGCGATTTCACGCGCGGCCTCGTTGACAACCTTGTAATGCACGGTCGCCACCTCGCCGACGCGCACCTGGATCTCGTTTTGCTCGGGTTGGAATCTCCACGGCAGGCCGGGCGTGACATTGGAATCAAAGCGAATAGTGAGCGTGCGGCCGAGGACCTGATCGGGCGCCTTTTCCGCAACCTGGGTCGTGCCGCCGAAGCCCGTAGTCCTGCAGAACCAGTTGTAGAATGGCACCGCCGCATAGGCCGCACCAACCATGCCGACGGCCACGGCGCCACAGCACGCGGCAACCAGCACATCACGGCGCAGAGGCTTTTGGTCGAAATGGCGCGAGGGTTCAGTCATCTTTGTCAGATCGGGCGAATCAGGACGCCCGGCCCTTTCACCAATGTCATCACGTAGAACAGTATGACCAGCGCCGCGAGCGCCCAGGCAATGGCGATCGAGCGGGACCGGCGCGCGCGCTTCTGTGCTTCGGTCGGCACGATGCCATCATCGTCGCGTTGCTCGCTCATGGCGATTCCAGTGCTCACGCCGCCAACCGGGAGATCAGCCCGCCCCATCCGCGTTCCACCAATAACACCGCAAACAGCAAAAACAGATAGAGAATCGAGAAGGCAAAAAGGTTGCGGCTGGCACGTTCGGCCGGCCTCTGCTCGCGCAATACCTGCCAGCCCAGCGCTACCATGGCCGCCCCGGCGACAACAGCCGTCGTCCCGTAGAGCGCGCCCGCGTACCCAAATGGCCAAGGCGCGATGCCAAGCGGGACAAGGATCAGCGTATAGAGGAGAATCTGCCGTCGCGCGCTGGTATCGCCGGCAACTACAGGCAGCATGGGGATCCCGGCGCGGGCGTAATCCTCGGTGCGGTAAAGCGCCAGCGCCCAGAAGTGCGGCGGCGTCCAGAAGAATATGATCAAAAACAAAAGAATCGGCTCGAGTGACAATGAGCCGCTTGCCGCCGCCCATCCAATCATCGGCGGGAATGCGCCGGCAGCACCGCCAATGACAATGTTCTGTGGAGTCGAGCGCTTTAGCCAGACAGTATAGACGACCACGTAGAAGAAAATGGTGAAAGCAAGAAGTCCCGAAGCAAGCCAATTCACCAGCAGGCCAAGCACGACAACAGCGAATGAGGCGAGAGTCAGTCCGAACGCCAATGCCTCGCCCGGGCGAACGCGGCCCATCGGCACTGGACGGCGGGCGGTCCTGGTCATGATCGCGTCGACGTCAGCGTCGTACCACATGTTGAGCGCACCAGCGGCGCCCGCCCCGACCGCGATGCAGAGCAGCGCGGTAAATCCTGTGAGCGGATGCAGAGAACCGGGCGCAACCGCAAGGCCGACCAGCGCGGTGAACACCACAAGAGACATCACGCGTGGCTTCATCAGCGCAACATAGTCGCCGACCGTCGCTAGGCTGGGCTCGGCAAGGCCGGCCCCTGCGAGGGTCCCGCGGAAGTCTGCGCCTTCGCTGACGAGCGACATGGGATTAAGCGGCTTTCAGCCTATTTGATCCGCGGCAAGGTCTCGAACTGGTGGAACGGCGGCGGCGACGACAGTGTCCATTCAAGCGTCGTAGCACCGACACCCCAGGGATTGTTGCCGGCAACACGCTTTTTCGCGAATGCTTCAACCATTCCGAAAAAGAAGATGATCGCGCCGAAACCAGAAATGTAGGAGCCGTAAGACGAGATCATGTTCCAGCCATGAAACGCGTCCGGATAATCTACGTAACGGCGCGGCATACCGGCGAGACCGAGAAAATGCTGCGGGAAGAACACGAGGTTCACGCCGATGAACGTGACCCAGAAGTGCAGCTTGCCGATAGTCTCGTTGTACATGTAGCCGGTTATCTTCGGGAACCAGTAGTACCAGCCACCGAATATGGCGAACACGGCGCCCAGCGAAAGTACATAGTGGAAATGTGCCACCACATAATAGGTGTCCTGCAGGACGCGGTCGACGCCGGCATTGGCAAGAACCACGCCGGTGACGCCACCGACGGTGAACAGAAAGATGAATCCCATCGCCCAAAGCATCGGCGTGCGGAATTCAATTGAACCGCCCCACATCGTGGCAATCCAGGAGAATATCTTCACACCGGTCGGTACGGCGATCACCATTGTCGCGGCAATGAAATAGGCCTGCGCACCGGTCGACATACCGACCGTGTACATGTGATGCGCCCATACCACGAAGCCGATGCCGCCGATCGCAACCATCGCATAGGCCATGCCGAGATAACCGAATACCGGCTTACGGCTGAACGTAGCGACGATCTGGCTGATCATGCCGAAGCCAGGAAGAATCAGGATGTAGACTTCCGGATGACCGAAGAACCAGAACAAGTGCTGGTACAGAATAGGATCACCGCCGCCCTCGGCCGAAAAGAAGGTCGTGCCGAAGTTTCGATCCGTAAGCAGCATGGTGATCGCGCCGGCCAGCACAGGTAGCGACAGCAGCAGCAGGAATACCGTCACCAGGATCGACCACACGAACAGCGGCATCTTGTGCAGCGTCATGCCCGGCGCACGCATATTGAATATTGTCGTGATGAAGTTGATCGCGCCCAGGATCGAGGAAGCGCCCGCCAAATGCAGCGACAAAATACCGAAATCGACCGCGGGCCCGGGATGGCCGCTGGTCGATAGCGGCGCGTAAAGGGTCCAGCCTGCGCCCACGCCGTTTGAGCCCGGCTCGCCCTCCACGAACATTGACGTCAGCAGCAAGGCGAACGAGGCCGGCAGCAGCCAGAACGAGATATTGTTCATGCGCGGAAAGGCCATGTCTGGCGCGCCGATCATCAGCGGCACGAACCAGTTGCCGAAGCCGCCGATCATCGCTGGCATCACCATGAAGAAGATCATGATCAGGCCGTGCGCTGTCACGAACACATTGAATTCATGCGGTGTAGGAAAGAATTGTACGCCGGGATTCTGCAACTCGATCCGGATGCCGATCGACAACAGGCCACCAATCACTCCGGCAACCAGCGCAAACACCAGGTACATCGTGCCGATGTCCTTGTGGTTGGTCGAATACACAAAACGGCGCCATCCGGTCGGATGATGCTCGTGGGCCTCATGTGCACCGTGTGCAGCAGCTGCGTTGCTAGCCATTGTTATTGTCCTTCGACCTCGTCGTTGTCGCCCGCGTATTTCTCACTTCTCACCGCCAATCACAGCCACCACCGCCGGATGGTCGTCATCTTTTGCGTACTTCTTCTTCGCCTGCTCGATCCAGGCGGTATATTCCCGCTCGCTCACGACACGCACAACGATCGGCATGAAGGAGTGATCTTTGCCGCAAAGCTCCGAGCACTGGCCGTAATAGGCGCCTTCACGCTCGGCCTTGAACCAGGTCTCGTTGATGCGGCCCGGAATCGCGTCAATCTTGATGCCAAACGACGGCACCGCGAATGAGTGGATCACGTCGGCACCGGTCGTGAGCACATGCACCACCTTGTTGACCGGCACCACCATTTCATTGTCGACCGCGAGCAGACGCGGCTGACCCGGCTTGAGATCTTTGTCCTGTACCATGAGCGAGTCGAACTCAAACTTGCCGTCCGGATAGCTATAGCTCCAGAACCATTGCTTACCGGTGGCCTTCACCGTCACGTCAGCCTTCGGCATATTGAGCTGGAAAAACAGCAGGCGGAACGAGGGTACCGCGATTGTCACCAGAATGAGGACCGGCACTACCGTCCAGAGCACTTCAATCAGAGTGTTGTGGGTCGTACGCGAGGGCACAGGGTTACTGCGCGCATTGAACTTCACCATCACGATGACAAGCAGCGCGAGAACAAACAGAGCGATTGCCGAGATCACCCACAGCAGGAAATCGTGAAACCAGATGATGTCGTCCATCACCGGCGTCGCGCCCCTCTGCAAGCCGAGTTGCCACGGCTCAGGTTGACCCGCAGTCGCGGCAATGGCTGCGCCCGCCGCGAGGACGGGCACGCTCGTGGCTATGAATGCGATCAACCGCTTGAGCACCGGCATTGCTTAATGCGCTCCCTCGACGAAAAAACGGCCCTATTCAGGCCCCTCTTGCCGCCCACCACTATCATGATGTTCGGCGCGGCCCGCTGAGCACGGCATTTGCCACGGGCGTGGCAGTTTGGGCGGTGCGGCGGGACGGGGGGAAATCCCGGCCTCTCAAACCACAATTCCAGGTCTGCCGCAATGCGCCTCATAGGATCCTGCATGCGACAAACGGCGTAGCCAAAGCAGCTTTGACACCTCTTTTTCGGCATGTTGCCTAGTGCTTTGAAAAGGCGGCCCGCCAAGCCTTGCTTGACAGGGCCAGCGCGGCATGACCCAACGAGGGCGAATAAAGTACCGGTAGTCTGGCGATTCGCCCCTCTTCGGTAACGTGAGGGCAGCATGACCTTGATGGCAAGGGACTGAGCAATGGGAGCTTTCGAGCGTGGAAGGCAGGCCCTCACCGGCACGGCGCAGTTCGCGCCGATATTATTGCTGGTTGCGATGCTGGCGTTGACGCCGGTGCATCGCGCCCTTGCACAGGGCGCAGTCAAATCCGTTCATAAGGACTGGCAAATCCGCTGCGACACGCCACCGGGCGCCAAGTCCGAGCAGTGCGCGCTCATCCAGAGCGTCACGGCAGAAGACCGCGCCAATGTCGGCCTCACCGTGATTGTGCTCAAAACAGCGGATGCGAAGAGCCGGCTCATGCGAGTGGTGGCCCCGTTGGGGGTGCTGTTGCCGTCCGGCCTGGGACTCAAGATCGATCAGGCCGACATTGGGCGGGCCGGCTTCGTGCGCTGCCTACCCAACGGCTGCATCGCTGAAGTCGTCATGGACGACGAGTTGATCAAGAAGCTCCGCAACGGCAAGACCGCCACCTTCATCATTTTTCAGACGCCGGAGGAAGGGATCGGTTTCCCGATGAGTCTTGCGGGCTTCGGCGAGGGCTACGACAAGCTGCCCTAGCGGGCGTTAAGCCTGCTTGAGAAATGGTTTCTGAATCCAGAACTGATACATGGCGGCGAAGACAAGCGGATTTTCATTCTCAAAAGTTCGCCAGCAGCCAAGATTGGTGGCGGCAGGATCATCGGGAAATCGGCGCTTGTAGGCGTCGCGGATCTCGCGATCAATTTCAAACCCGAGAAACGCCAGATTATTGTCCCGCAGAAACGACTCAATGCCGGTCAGCGTCATCAGATGCTCCTGAACGTGAAACAGCAGGTCGCGGCAGTTGCTCATGCTGTAAAAATCAGGAGAGTTCAACACGGTTGGGAAATTTGCGCATTGTTCGGGGCTCATCAGATCCTGACGGCAGCGCCTGATATCATCGGCGGTCGTCTTGTACCCACGCTCGGCGATAAAATTTTGCGCCCTTACGATATTCTGCCTCGCCACCGCACTATAAAAGCCCAAGTTCATGAATCCGCCGGGTCGAAGCAGTGACAGGAGCACTTGCCATCCGGCAAACGGATCAGCGAGGTGATGCAGCACGCCAGCTGAACCAATCATATCGAATTGACGATCAAGTGAACCGAGCTCAAGCAGGTCGGCCTGCGCGTATTCAATCGAAGTCAATTCGAGCTCTTTCGTCTTCCGCTTGGCGTAGCCTAAGCTGCTTAAGCTCAGGTCGACGGCGAGCACGTGTGCGTCCTTTAATATCTGCGCCATACCGATCGAATGCTGTCCTGTGCCGCAGCCCGCAATCAGGATATCGGTTCTCCCTCTGTCGTCTGGATGGTGAAAAGACGTTGGGGAAATTTGCTGAGACAAATATTCAACGATCGTCCGCGGCGTGCCTGCGGGCTCCATTTTGACCCAGCGTGGGTAAGGATTTTCCTCATATTGAGTCTGGACCAACTGCGATACCGCGTTTGCAACGTCGGTGAGCCGCGGGATGGTCACGCGCAGTTGCTGTTCCTCTTTAGGCTCCTCAATCTGTTGCACGGGTATCGTCGCTACCGGCTCCGGCCAGGACATATCCAGCAGTCGCTCAGCGGATGGGATCGAAAGGAGCGGAAAGTAGGCCGCGACCGCAAGCAGCCAAAGGGCAGGCACGTGAGCCCCGGTCTTCAGCGCAGCGATCAGTGCCTCACGCAAATCATTCGCTTTTTGAATTTCATCGTTGGCGTGGCAAAAAACGTACTCATTGACGAAGCATTGGCGAACCAACGCGCTGTAAAAATTCAAGTCGATGCTTTCGCTATCCGGGGCCTGCTTGTCGATAGCAGCATCGAGTATGAGACGCCGTGCTGCCGTTAAAAAGCGTTCCATCGCAACGTCGGCGATCGGCACCGTGCAGAGGAGCGCCCGGAGCAAGTTATCATTGGCGAGCGCAGCGCGACCATTTGATCCGTAAAACTCCTGCGCCGAGAGACGTCTCGGCCAAGCGGATGCAGCGCGCGATATACATTCGCCGACGTCAGGGCTGCGCTTGATGAGACCAACGGCGGCGCGAACCAACTTGCTTGGACGGCACCAGGGTTCGGTCATCGCGCGTGTCAAGATAGGGTGTATCTCGCGATCACTGTCACGGCCATTATAGTTCTTCATGCAGTCGGTGAAGATCCGCTTGGCGTCTGCCGTTTCTTCGATTTCAAGCGATTGCCTGATCGTGCTCAGCGCCGCAACGGCGTCACCTTGCGCGATACGCAGCAAAGCAAGATTGTTCAGGCAACTGGAATACGCTGGGTTAAGCTCGAGAGCCTTGCGATAACAGGCGATCGCCTCATCCAACTTTTCGAGATCTCTCAGCGCATTGCCGAGATTGTTGTGCACCTCGGCAATGTTCGGACTAAGAACGATTGCCTGACGGTAGCAGCCGACCGCCTCGTCGAGCTTGCCCTCGTCTCTCAGTACGTTGCCGAGATTGCTGTGGGCCTCGGCGTAGTTTGGTCTAATGATAAGCGCCTGTCGGTAACTTGCAGCCGCCTCATCGAGCTTTCCTTGGCTACTCAGCGCATTGCCGAGATTGTTATGGCCCTCGGCGAGATCCGGTTTGATGGCGAGCGCCCGGCGATAGCAGGCAATCGCCTCGTCAAGCTTCCCCTGATCCTTAAGCGCATTGCCGAGATTGGTGTGAGCCTCGACAAAGTTCGGCTCGAGAGCCAGTGCCTGCCGAAAACAGCTTATGGCTGCGCCCAGTTTCCCCTGACCGGTCAGGGCAAGGCCCAGGTTGGAATGGTAGAAGGCCAATTTGGCATTGATGCTGATTGCTTTGCTGATCAGCTCAACCGCGACATCATGGCGGCCCACCTGATAGGCAATCATCCCGAGAAGGTGCAGGCTGTCCGCATGGCGAGGATTAACCGCTAAATTCTGCCGGTAGAGCCGCTCGGCTTCGTTCAGACGTCCCGCCTGGTGATGTTGAAGAGCTTCGTCAAGCGTCTTTTGAACGACCGGTGACGCTCCTTGCGCCACGGATCTGGCTTGTTTTTTCTCCGCTCGACGTTGTTGGCGGTTCATGGATGATAGAACGATCGGGCCACGGGGTTGGACGCCGACTCACTGACCGCGTTTCCATCTGACATCGCGTAAAACGTTCGGCAACTGATTTCGCGTTTGGGCCCCGTTTACAATGGGAAAAGCCGCCCTCGCCAAATCGCCACGAACGCCTTATCTGATGGTCCGTGCAGGCGCCCAAACAGGAGAAGGGTTTCATGGATCCAGCCGTATCCTCGCTGATCGACCGAGCTGGGCTTGATCGCGGCAAAGTCCGTCAGCTGATTGGCCGCGGTCTGGATGGCGCGGACGACGGAGAACTGTTCCTGGAGTATCGGCAAGCCGAGGCCCTGACGTTCGACAATGGCCGGCTCAAACAGGCTACTTACGATACTGCGCAAGGATTTGGTCTACGAGCTGTCAAGGATGAGGCAGTCGGCTACGCGCATGCTTCCGATCTCTCGGAGGCGGCGCTCGCGCGCGCGGCTGAGGCGATACGCGCGGTCAAGGGCGGCCACAGCGGCAAATATGCGGATGCTCCTGGGCGCACAAACCGCAAACTTTATAGCGAGGATAATCCACTCGAAGCACCCGCCTTCGAAGCCAAGGTAAAGCTGCTGGAATCGATCAACGCCCATGCGCGCAGCAAGGACGCGCGGGTGCGCCAGGTGACCGCCAGCATCGGTTCCACCTGGCAGGTCATCGAGATTCTTCGCGCCGATGGCGAAACCTATCGCGATATCCGCCCGATGGTGCGGATCAATATTTCGGTGGTCGCCGGCGACGGTGATCGGCAGGAATCCGGCAGCTATGGATTTGGCGGACGCGAGAGCTTTCAGCGCTTTATTGAACCGCAGGCCTGGCAAGACGCAGTCGACGAAGCGGTGCGACAGGCCCTGGTCAATCTTGCTGCCGTGCCCGCTCCCGCCGGTGAAATGGACGTCGTGCTCGGCTCGGGTTGGCCGGGCGTGATGTTACACGAGGCCGTCGGTCACGGCCTTGAAGGAGATTTCAACCGCAAGAAAACGTCCGCCTTCGCCGGCCTGATGGGCCAACGTGTTGCGGCCAAGGGCGTAACGGTAGTCGACGATGGCACCATCCAGGCGCGCCGCGGCTCACTCTCCGTCGACGACGAAGGCACGCCGACAAATCGCACTGTATTAATTGAAGACGGCATTTTGGTCGGCTACATGCAGGATAGGCAAAACGCGCGGCTGATGGAAATGAAGCCGACCGGCAATGGACGCCGCGAAAGCCACGCGCATGTACCGATGCCCCGCATGACCAACACCTA
>Ga0187777_10000236_pt1 | contig 41720 bp, 44 predicted proteins | sample 1015_Q2_SP5_10_M_FD_132416 | JGI IMG/M metagenome (GOLD analysis project Ga0187777, IMG submission 132416) | Tropical peat soil microbial communities from peatlands in Department of Meta, Colombia - 1015_Q2_SP5_10_MG | ecosystem: Environmental > Terrestrial > Soil > Wetlands > Peat | place... | reverse complement strand
CACTTCGGTCGCCCAGGTGTGCAATACTCCGCGCGGGCCAAATTTTTCGAGATATGCTGGGTTTTTCTGTCCCGGATAGTCTAGTTCCTCTGGTTCCTCTTCAGCGTTCAGGTGGTAGAGATTACCGAACCACTCGTCGAAGCCGTGGACGGTCGGTAAGAATTCATTGCGATCGCCCAAGTGGTTCTTCCCAAACTGGCCCGTCACATAGCCAACCGACTTCAGGACCTCCGCGAGAGTCGGGTCCTCCTTCTGAATTCCACGCGTCGATCCGGGGATTCCGATCGTGGTCATCCCCGTGCGGATAGGAAGCTGTCCCATGATGAAAGCAGCGCGACCTGCTGTGCAGCTTGGCTGTCCGTAGTGATCGGTGAAGAGGATTCCGTTCTTGGCGATGCTGTCGATGTTTGGAGTACGCCCCATCATGCCCTGCGTATAAGCGCCGACATTCCAGTATCCGATGTCGTCGCCGAAGATCACGACTATGTTGGGTTTCGAGGTTTGTGCGGACGCGAGAAGCGTCCCCAGGAGGCCTCCGACAAGGATCAGATAATGTGTCCACCTAATCAGTTTCACCGGCGTTGCCTTTCTTTAGCGATTTGGGCGTATGGGAAAGAAGATTTTTCATCGAGATCCGGGCTTTGAACCCGAACCTCACATCCCTGTCTCTTACCGACGACCTGCTCGTGACCCACGTCATTGGTCAGATGAGAAGAGTGTTTGGTGTATCTTCGGGAGACGCGCTTCTCTGGGAAAGGCCGTGCGGGCAATGCGACACTTGAACGGAGGTTGGGAGCGAGGCGTGTCCGGTGCGGCCAGGGGCACCCTGCCGATAGTGGACATCGAAGTGCCAACTCGCGGGCATGACGCTAAGGCACATCTGAGTCTCATGTCTTGCTGCTCTTCTCGCCAACGTACCCTCTCGGACCCAGGCTTCGCGGGACGCGGTGCTCCTTCATTTGCACCCAGTACAGCAGGGTACCTGCAGATTGACCCGGCCCCCCCAACGTAGGCCCAGAACGCTACAATCACAGTCTTTCCCAGATAGGTGGGCACTTATAGGGCCAAACCGAGATCCGCACAACTGTCACTTTTGACAGCGCAAGGTTACATTCAACGCGAAGTTGTGGACCCAGGGCTCGAAAGAGTGCTGGACTGGGCAGACGACAGCTTTAGGGGGCTGGAGAACTGACTCATATTCGACACCAGTGGCTTCGGTTGGCACTGTTCTTACCGGTGCTGGGAGTGCGCGCCGGCGCGCAAATTGATCAACTGCTACCCGAAGTCGATCTGTATCACAAACTAGCTCCTGATGTTCGTGTGAGCTTCCAGGCGAAAGAGACGAGAGAGGGCGGTGATCCGGTACAAGCCGAGATCGGGCCCACCATCGAGTTCTATCTGAAACCGCTGGTCAGGCTGAAGAACGTAACCCGGTTCGATCTGGACGACTCAAAACCTCGCCCGCTGGTGCTGGCTATCGGCTACCGCTATCTCGCTTCACCAAACTCACCAGAAGTTAACCGCATGGAGCCGGTCGCGACTGCTCACTTTCCCATGAAGGGCGCGTTCCTGCTGTCTGATCGCAATCGTGCAGACCTGGATTGGAAGAGCGGCAAATTCTTCTGGCGTTATCGCAACCTGGTGCAAATCGAAAAACGGCTCTCCATTCGCTCTTATCATCCCGCACCGTATGCCAGCGTGGAGTTCTTTTACCAGAGCCAATACAGCAAATGGAGTGACACGGCAATCTACGCCGGATGCCTGTTTCCCATGGGCAAACACCTTGAGTTCAACCCCTACTACGAGCACCAGAACAACACTGGTAAAAGCCCAAATCAGCAACTGAACCAGTTGGGTCTGAAGCTCACCATCGTCTTCTAGCTGAAACCAAACGATGTTTTCCTCATGGCAGACAACCCGCGCACACCCGCGTCCCTGCTCCACGCACACCATCCGGATCCACCCAGAGAATCAGGTTCCCCAAGGTTTATTGACGAGTTACTATGATTAGCACTTTGCATCGCCCGCCTGCTATCCCCTCCGCCAATTGACAGCCGCTCAAAACAAGGCATAGCCATGCCAGGACGACCAACAGCACGAACAGGCAGGAGGAGTCCCGTCTTTCCAAATCGACCTGGGCAAACCGAGAACCGGCGCTACAGCTTCGCGCCCGTCGCCGCCGTCTCAGAGGCGCTGGCTGCTTCCGTAGAGACCAGGTGGCAACCCCGTGGTTCCGGATCGATCCACACCCGCGTCAGCGTATGCCGCTTGTCTCCGGTCTCAACCCACACACAATAAAGTGGGTTGCGTCCTAGCGTGGGAACGTACGTGTTGGTCATGATTTCCTCCCGGATCGAGGCGAATTCCGCCGCGGGCGGACCGTCGTCTCGTTTTTGGTTTGGAGGAGTGAGTCAGGCCTGCGTCGTGCAAGCGCTCGCTCGCGTCACAGTTGAGCACCGTGGGGAGCGAACTGGACTGAGTCCGCTTGGTTTCGCGGGCTCTGTCCACAACCCTCGTCACAGTACCAGGCCACCCTCGTGCAAATTCGGAGGGTCTTGTGCAGATTCGATCTTCATAAGCCCCGACAATGGTTAGATCTTCCTTCCGGACTCCCATTTTATATCATATCCCCCTATGATATAAGCAAGGGAAATGGGCCGCCCCTCGAAAAGAACAACCGCGGCGGTCGCTCGCGTCAGGCATCCGCGGTAGGTCGACCTTCGGCACAGCGCATGAACCCGCAGCAAAGCTGACACTAGGATGGACCGCGGCTGGCTGACCACGGTCGGAATTGGGAGCGCGGAAGACCCGACAGAGGAGGAAGACCCCGTGTTGTCGGCAAAAGGTATCTTGGCCACTCATATCCCTGCAGCTTGCTTCGTATTCTCATAAATCGGGGAAATCCTCTTCCCAATACTCGCCGGGACGACGACCGCGACGTGGTTTCGATTCGATGCCGCGCAATTGAACACGCCGGATTTTGCCCGAGATGGTTTTAGGCAATTCGGCAAATTCGATGCGGCGAATACGCTTGTAGGGGGCGAGACGACCGCGAATGAATTTGAAGATCTCCCGCGCCATATCGGGTGATGGCTGAAGATCGGGTTTCAAGGTGATAAATGCCTTGGGAACATACCAGCGGATGGGGTCCGGACTGGGGACAACAGCCGCCTCGGCAACACTGTCATGTTCGATAAGTGCGCTCTCCAGCTCGAATGGGCTTAAGCGATAATCGGAACTCTTGAAAACGTCGTCTGCCCGCCCGACGTAGGTGAAGCAACCATCTGCGTCGCGATGGGCCACATCGCCGGTGCGGTAGTAGCCTGCAGCGAAGCACTTTTCGGTGCGCTCGGCATCATCCAAGTAGGCCGTCATCAGGCTGAGAGGCTTGGGCGTACATCTCACTGAGATTTCCCCCTCGTCGGACTCGTGGCCCTCCGGGTCTAGCAAAACAATGTCATGCCCGGGCGAGGGCTGCCCTACCGAGCCGGGCTTGACGGTTTGACCAGGAAAATTTCCCAGCAACAAGACATTTTCGGTCTGGCCGAACCCATCGCGGACCGTGATATTCCAGGCAGCTCGCACCTTCTCGATGACTTCGGGATTAAGTGGCTCGCCTGCGCTCGAAAGCTCTCGAAGCTTCACCCGGAAGGACTTCAGGTCCTCAAGAATGAACAAGCGCCAAACCGTGGGCGGCGCACACATGGTAGTGACGCCACAGCGGGCCACCAGGTCAAGCGTGCGCTTCGCATTGAAGCGATCATAGCTGTGGACAAAGATTGTGGCGCCTGCATTCCACGGCGCGAAAAAGCTGCTCCAGGCATGCTTGGCCCAGCCTGGCGTACTGATGTTGAAGTGGACGTCACCGGGACGAATGCCAATCCAGAACATGGTGGACAGGTGCCCGACGGGATAGCTTTGGTGGGTGTGCAGCACGAGTTTCGGCAGGGCGGTAGTGCCCGACGTGAAATACAGCATCAATGGATCGTTGGCATTTGTGTCCCCGTCTGGCGTGAAGCTGGGGCTGTGATCGTACGCTCGCGAGTAGGGTATCCAGCCTTGGTCCTCGCCGCCAACGACGATGCCGACGTAATCACCGCTCAGGCCGGAGAACTTTTCGATCAAGCCAAGCTCGGTAATGATGTGTCGGGCCTTGCCGCGCTCAAGACGATCACGCAAATCGCCGACGGTAAGCAGCGCCGCGGCGGGGATAACGATCGCCCCCAGTTTGATCGCCGCCAGCATGATCTCCCACATCGCCACCTGGTTGGAAAGTTGGACGACGATGCGGTCACCGCGGCGAACACCTTGTTCGCGCAGGAAGTTGGCAACCTGATTGGAACGCCGCGACATCTCCGCGAAGGTCAGCTTTATTTCAGGGCCATGGTCGTCGACGATCCAAAGAGAAGGCTTGTCGTTCGCATGCGCGTAGGCATCGAAATAGTCGAGCGCCCAATTGAATTGATGGAGCTGAGGCCAACGGAAATCACGGTAGGATGTTGCATAGTCTTCACGATGCTTGAGCAAGAACTCGCGTGCCGACAAGAATGCCTTCAGACCCTGTTCCGTAACCGCCGTGTCACGGTGGCTTTCAGCCATGCGTGCACCCCTGAAACATCTACAAATTCAGCCGGAGAATACGGCACTCAGCGTACGAAATGTCGAGTTTCGAGGCTGCCCTCAGAACGAGCGACGATTGTACGACATTCTGGATGAAGCCAGACGATAAGCGTCACAAAACCTTCGCCCGAATTGGCCTGGATTCCGATCGGGTAGGGGGCAACCGCAAGGGTGGCTGGTCCGACGCATTCCCCGGAAGGAACTATTTCTGATGCTCCAGAACATCCTTGATGGAAGCCAAGGACTTTTGCAGATCGGAGACGGAGTGGCTCACCGCGACCTTTCGAACCATCGAGCCTTTAACGCCGGTCAGCCCCGCTTGCTCTGAGCCCATGGCCTTTACCAGATAGAAGCCAGACTGCTTCGGATTATCATTACCCCGAATGCAGAAGGTGAGGTCCAGGGCGGTCTCGAAGTAGTGACTGGAATAGAGTTGTTTTTCCGCAATGACGTAGGCTGGCTGTTCCGGTTTTTCTCCGTGCATGGTCACGACGTGGACCATGCGCAAGGTCGGCTTCAGTCCGAATTTCACCCTGTCCCAGTAAAAGCTGTCTTCTACGTTTGCCGGTTTTGCTTCTGGGTAGTCGAGGAGATAGTTGTAGAAGTCCGGCAAATCCCGTGGCAGAGCTTGGGAGTAGCTGATCATGTATTTGAACTGATCAGCGACGTTAACTTGTTGGCTTTTGTCGTTGTAAACCGCACCGAGTATGCGATTGCCCTCCTTCTGATACAGCAACAGGCGTGACAACGCCAATTTCTGGAGGAATTGGTTAACCTCATCATCCACGTTGGGGGCCGACCAGTTAACCGATTTCCGGAGCTCTTCCATGGTGCTGGCGGGCAACTGAACCACACAATTTCCGGGCTTGCAGTCCTTCAGCTTTTTCACGTCATCGCTGTCAAAACCAAAGCCCTCGAGGTCAGACGCTTGTGGAGGAGTGCTGAAGCTCTTAATCGCCAGGTAACCGGGAATTTGACTGAGACGATTGAAATCGCTGGCGAACCTGACGTAGCTTTCCGGAGCCGCGTTGATGTAAACGACACCGAACACAAAAATTTCCGCAGGGCTGCGTGGCTCCATGTTCTTGGCAAACGGCTGCCCGCTCTGAATGGCCGTAATCTGCTCTTGATTCAGCCCGATCTTCTGACTGAGGAAACTCTTCAGCGCGGAGTTCGGCTGGGAGAAACCGGTCGAGACCCTTGCCGCGAACACAACCGTGAGTACCGCAACCTGAAAGATTTCTTTCTTCATAATCATTCCTCCCAAAGACGTACTCTGTCGCTCATCGCAGGAATCACTTTTATGCCAGTTCGCGAGTGGGCTTGCCTACAGTCACGAACAGCGCCCTTTTCCAGCCAAACATAAGTCGGGTCACCAAGGCCGGTGGGACGAGAGCGAAGAGAAAGCCGCGCACCACATGCCTGGAAAGTCTACCCTGAGCGCAATACCAGGTTGGCCAGTGCAGTAATCGCTCCAGCAGGACAGCAGGGGCTCTCGTTCCGGGAGGTCAGGTGACTTAAACTGTTTCTTGTCCATCCACTAGCAAGACTGGAGAGAACGGCATAGGATGTCTAATCGTTGTTCCCAACCAGAACTGGGCCTACGCAAGCTAGTACGCATGAGGTTCCCTGATGACGACGAACGCAAGCCCAACACCAAGTGCGGCCAACCAACTGTCCGCGGCAAACGGGTTGGTATTGGTTCGCGTGACGATTGGCGCGATGTTTGTTTGGGTCTTCTTTGAAAATCTGGGAAAGGGTCTCTACACTCCATCGGGCTACGCCGGTCTAATTCACTACTACATAAAGGCGGGTCACTCGCCCGCCGTGTGGAAGACAATTATGGGGTTGATGGCCAGCCATGCTGCGATGGCGGCTCCCGTGCAGGCGATGACCGAGATCTCTCTCGGGATACTGCTTGTTATCGGTCTGCTGACACGCCCGGTCGCTTTTGTAGCGTTTCTGTACCTCGCCAGCCTTTGGGTGTCGGAGTGGGGGACAGCGTGGATCTGGGAACTGCTGGTTCCAGTGCTGGCATCGCTTGCGCTCGCGGTGGGAAGAGCAGGCCGAACCTGGGGCGTCGACGCGTGGCTGGCGCAGCGCTGGCCGTCGTCCCCATGGTGGTGATCTAAGCCGGGAACATCAAACGGACTAGGTATTGCGCCAACACGCGACTTCTGTATCACGGGTTTCACCCAAGACAACATCTGTTCATTCACCGAGGAGGATCTCCATGACAAATTCGAGCCGTATTACGATGGTCTGTCTTTTGGGCTTCGCAGTGCTCGTCCTTGCCGCAACCTCCTGGGCGCAGACGCGCCCGCCAATTGTCGAACAGATCGCCAAGACCTATGGCCTTGATTCGTTTGGGCAAATTGAAGCGATTCGCTACACCTGGAACGGGGAAATCACCGGACTCTTCAAAATTGCTCACGCGTGGGAGTGGGAGCCCAAGACCGGCAAGGTCTCCTACGAGGGGAAAGATAAGGACGGTAAGCCGGTCAAGGTTACTTACACGCGCTCCGAGCTGAGCAGCCAATCCGACGCCGTGAAAAACGAAGTCGATCCGGCTTTCATCAACGATAACTATTGGCTTCTATTCCCGTTCCATGCTTACTGGGACACCAGTGCTACCGTGACCGATGAAGGTATGCACAAACTGCCGATTGGCAACGGTTCCGCCCGACGGGTCCCGGTGAAATATCCATCAGAGGGTGGCTACACGCCCGGCGACACCTGGGAACTCTACGTCGGCAAAGACAACCGCGTCGAGCAATTTGTCTACCACCGCGGCGGGCCCAAGAAGCCGAGCCTCGTCACCGCAACGTGGACAGGCTACAAGAAGGCAGGTCCTCTGCTGATCTCAACCGAGCACCGGGGCACAGCCGACGGCAAACCCCTGCACATCTTCTTCACCGACGTGTCAGTCAAGCTGACAGGCTCGGACACCTGGATGAAAGCGGAATAAACAAAAAGCGACCTGTTCGAACAGGCTGATGTCGTTGGTTACGAATCGAACTACCCAGCGATCACGACGGTAGTGAAGGGACGGTTCAGCTTGGGCAGATCGCGGGTGGCAACCAGGCGGATCCGCACGCTCGGGCGTTCCCCGCGGAGAATGAGTCGGGCTGCAGCAGCGCACCTTGGGGGCGCGTCGGGTGACCTAAGCCATACACCGGGTCTCAGCTCAGGCCAGGGCCCAGCGCCAGGTTCCGGGCCGGAGTGGGAGGAGGCTCAGAATACTTCGTGTGTCTTGAAGACGAAGCTGCTTTGCTACTGCAGCCGACTCGTGAATCAGTTGGCAAGGCGATTCACATTCTCGGTTGTGCTATCCGACTTGCAAAGAACGTCCACAGCATCGTCCACGGATGAAATATCCAAGACACAGGTCAGCCCTGTCCGCTCGAACATTTCCCGGGCGAAGTTTGAAGGATTCACGAGCCTTAACTGAATACCGTTGTTGCGAGTCCAGCATTGCAGAGAGACCAACATCCCGATGCCTCCGCAGTCCAACATCTCGACTCCGGACAGATCCAGCACAATAAGGCGCATTCGCGGCAGACTGGTCACCGCATTCTTGAGAAGGTGGAGTGCCTCCTCGCGCACAATTCTTCCGCAGCACTGCACAACGGCCACGTCCCCTGCTTGTTCAGTCTTGACGTGCAACGACGGGGATTGGCTCATAGGTACCTCAACTGTGGCTAGAAACAAAAAAACCTAGACCGGCGCGCAAGGCCAGAGCGCTCTTTCCCCAACGGGTCGGTAAGATCAAAGGTCTTGTTTGATATACGTATCCTGCGCCTACGTAGCAAACAGCGTGCCACCGGCTTGATGCATGGTATCGACTGCGGAGTCTGTGTTTTGTAGCACTTGCATCGCACATTGCGACGCTCCGGAAACCCGGTATCGGTTTCTGACTATCCCATTGAATAGCAGACTCTATCCGATCGGATAGCTGGACTCTTGAATGCCCGCGCGGCCGTTCGCAGGAAATGTCGTCGTCGAAGGTTCCCCGCTCAGCGCCTCTTCTGCCTCCATCGCCGCCGTTTCGGCTCAGCAGCATGTTGGCTCACACCGGCTTCCTTCCCCAATTCGCCGTGAACGTGATGACGCTGGTCCAATAATGCGCGTCCCTGTAGTGTGTCCAGAACTCCTCGAGCATCGGCTCCGTGACATAAGTCGATTTCAGAAGTGTGGGCGCTAGTTCTTGCATGGTCAAAATCCAGTAGTTTGCCCAATCGGACCCGCCGTTAAACCACGCCGCGTGTCCTTCACCGGCAACGTCGTGCAGACCAAGTGAGTCCAGCCAGGCGGGAACTTTGCGCCCGATGAAGTAATCGATGTTGGCTTGAACCGACCATTTCAGCCACGCTGGCCAGAATCTGCGCACCGAATCCGGCTCGGTAACGGTGCAGGGCATCATGTCCGGCTCGACGGAGAGCAGCACGCCTCCCGGTTTCAGCGCTTCGACCATGCGCTCTAAAGCCCTGGTAGCCGGGCGTGAGATGGTGAAGCAGGGCACGCGCGGCTACGAGGTTGCAGAAACCCGTTTCGATTTCATCGCGGAGAATGTCGACGCGCCGGACTTCTAGACATGCCGCTTTCAGGTTGCCGAGATAGCTCAGATCAATATCGCTCGCAACCACGTGACCAGTCGGTACGCCACGCGCAGCCAGTGTCTGTGCCGTGGACCCGTTGCCGCAGCCCAGTTCGAGGCATTGCCAGCCAGGACCTACACCCAGTTTGGTGATGTAGGCTTGTTCAACGGGGTCCAGCAAGCTGGACATTAGTGCTAAACGTTGTCGTTCTCCCGCCAATTTGTGAGGCAGAGTGTATTCAGCCATCGACCTCTACCATTCCTCGGCGACAGCGTCAGCGTCGACACCGCCTTCCATGGGAAGGCCGGTTTTTGTAAAGCCAAAAGTTTTAGCGATTCATCGCTCGATGCAAGTCACTCCGAGCGAACGGGAAGAACGTCGTCATTTTTTCGGAAGACACCTTTTGCCTAGATTCTGCTTGATAGTCGCGAGGTCAGCAGGGTCGGTTTTGCCATCACGATCGAAGTCGTACCAGCTTGACCCTCCCATTGTGAGTCGTTCGAAAAATCCCCACAAGGCGATATCTCGCCCGTTAACGACTTTGTCCTCATTGCCATCGCCCTTACAGGCCGGTTCGGAGTCGAGTACCTGAGTCATCTGCAAATGCAAGCTGTTGAAGGTTGTTCGCTGGTCTGGCGTGAGACGATTTGGACAATTAACGGCCCGTGGATCCAGGGTATCCGCGCACAGAGCATTGTCCTTGTTGTCCAGCGTTGGCGGAATCGCTTCGTTGATCTGGTAGAACTCTTGCAATGTCACATCGGAGAAGTTGCCATGCAGGTCCGGCGGCTGGCTGCAATCCGGCGCCTTTATCTGCACCAGCTTGTAGGTGTCGTTCCGAATGGCATTTTGGAAGTCCGGCAGGATATCGATCATCGAGCCATATCTAGGGATTGTCCCGTTCTTTACGGCTTCTTGTACGGCGCAGCAACTTGCGTAGGTCTCGTTCGGGTAGGTGGGGTCGTCGGAGCCATACCAATCTCCTCCTTCATCCTGACATAGGGCTGCACTGGTGAATAGCTGCGCGCAGGTTGGTGGCGTGGCTTTCACGACACAAGGAGGAGGCGCCATAACATGGATGTTGCGGCCAGTCTGCGTAAAGTTGGTCTGCCGGATGCTCGATTGATTAGGATTTGTGAGGTAACTGAGCATGGTGACTGAGTCGAGGATGTGGGAAGCAGGCACGGCCTTGCGGACATCAATACCAGCAATTTCGCCGAATAACTGGAACAGATCCGCAATGTTGACCATCGACTCCACGTCGCGATTGGGAGAGCTCACCAGCGGCCCGGAGATCATCAGCGGTACCCAGACACCCGTCTGGTACACGAAGCCTTTGGCCCGACTCGGATTGAACGGAGGTTTGACGCCGAAAGCATAAGTGCCATTGTCGCCGATGACGATGACCATGGTATTTGTGCTTTGCGGCTGATAGTTCAAACTGCCGTCGGCGTTGTAACTCGCTAGCCCGGTCTGCACCAGGAGACGACCGATCTCCGTGTCCATACTTTCGAGCATCTGGTTGCTCAACAGATGGTACGCGACAACGTTATCCGCGATGTTGCCTGTGCAATTCAGATTGCTGAGGTCGTCAGAGCCGGGAGCTAACAGCGATTGCGGAACTTGCTGGTATGGCGTGTGAATCTGCGGAAAAGCGACTGTTGCCATCCAGTTCTTGTTCGCATTCTTCTCGGCATTGATCCAGCTGACGGCTGAACTCGTGGTGGCCTCGCCGACGAAACCGCGTTCATATAGGTTCGTGGAGACCCCATTGATCACCCTTGGCCACACATAGTAGCCGTTGTCGACATTGAAATTGGGAGTATTGGGCGGCGGCGCCTGCTGGCAACTCTTGTTTGGCAGGAAAATGCCGCCCTGCTCAAGACAGTATCGCCCAGGTGTTGGATGGGCTGGTGTAACAGTCAGGTCCTGACAGGTATTGTCGACGAAGCGGCACGAACCGGTATCGGCGCCTCCATCAGCCGAGTTTGGAACAAAGCCGCAAGTGTAAGCATTTCCGGTTACCGCCGACGCCCCGCCGGCCGTCGTATCGATCGGATGCGGCGCTCCTTCCAAGAAACCATCGAAGTAATCCCATCCCAGGGATTGCACGAGGTCGTCATGGAATGGGTTATTCGTTTTTTCGCCCAAATGGAATTTGCCGAAGTCTCCGCTATCGTAGCCGCGCCTTTTCAGTAATTTCGGAGTAGTGGCCTCAAATGGAGACACCTGTGAATTGGCAAGATCATCGTCAAGCAGCGCCCCAAACACATTCGTACGAAGAGGAAATCGTCCTTCAAAGAACACCGCTCGACTGGGAGAACACTCCGGCATGGCCCACGCGTTCCGGAACCGCACGCTAGCCTGCGCAATGGCGTTAATATTTGGTGTTTTCGGGGCATCCGCACCGCCATAGCCGAATGCGGTTAACTGATCGATCCCGACATCATCCATGATGATGAAAAGAATGTTCGGGCGACGCGCTTGCCCGTCGCGGGGAGACATCGCAGAAGTGCTCGTGATGGCATTGCCGTTATCGCTTTGTGCCCACACAAATGACGTTGACAGCAACAGCGCGATTCCTATGAGAGCGCCAACCTTAGGTAGGTGCTTCACGACGTTCTCCTCTTTGTACAAACTGCTGTTGTCGTTCACTCACTGAGAAGTTGTCTTAGCTCCGGCGGTCCCCCCAGGCGAAACCCTTGCACTCCAAGCCGCCGTGAGCGGCAACTTCAAATTCCGGGAAGATCGAAATTACCAACGACAAAACGTCGAGCTAGCATGGAGTGCCGCTTCTTTCATGAGGCAGTTCCCACCGTTGCAGGCCAAGTCCGGGGCGCAATTTCTTAATCAAGACATCATCAACTCGTAACCTGTTGAGGGGAATGAGTGTCGCCCCAGGACTCCGCTAAGGTGCCGATCAGGGAGGATTTGCGGCCTGGACCGTCCTCTTCCCTTGCCGACGATTCTCCAGGTCCCTTCGACAAGTCAGGCGATGGCTTGTGTGCCTCCTGCGCGGCCTTAAGGGTTTCGTAGAACTGGAAAAATTGTTCAACGTGCGCCACGTGCATCGTGTTACGGACGCGTTCGGTCACTCCGACCAGAGCCAGTCTGCGGCCATTGTCGTGGGTCACGTAGGCCCCCACCAAGGCTCCAACGCCAGCGGAATCGACGTAGGGAACCTGCGTGAGGTCTAGGATGAGAAAGCTCGTGGTGTTAGCCCGCACAGTCGACTGAAACTGAAAGAGATTGGAGATGATCAGTGGGCCCCTCAGGCACAACACGCGATGTCCTTGATGGGGCCCACCCAGGTCTTCTATGTGCAACAGCTGATTCGGCATCTAAGTATCCCTCCTTATAGGACCAGACTTGACAGTCAAGAGAGCGAGTTTGTTGAAACCAGGCAAAAATCCCGGGCGGCCATTTGCGGTGGCGGATTTGAGAAAATCTCTAGGTTTCAACTATGGTGCTTCTCTGAGCCTGGTTGACTTCGAGCCTCGGCATTTTCCGCAAGCTCCTAAAACCAATTTCAGAATGAACCCCTATGCAGGTCGATCCCGGTTGTGCCGCCCCCAGGGTTGCGCTACGACGTGGAAGAGACACTGCCACTCACTTCGAAATTTCGCAATCGAGCCCGCGTCAACTTCGTGTCAAGAACAAATCAACCCGCAACCTGTTGATTGCAAACGCTCATAGGGTACGAGGTGCGGAAGCACAGAGAAAGAACAAATGGAACGTCCGTCGGGTCGATAAATCACTTTGTCGTCCGCGGATCGTTCGTGGTCAGGATATAATTGCCACCCCAGAATCGCGCCGCACGTGGTCGGCTCTGCGTCGACCCATTGGCAAATCAGGAGTAACGCGACGGAACGCACGCCCCCCGTGTTGGTGCCTATGCCTGAAAATCTCGTCCACTTCGGGAAGTTTCAGCTGGACTTGCGAAAGTACGAACTGCGTCGGAGCGGCCAGCCGGTAAAGCTCGAGCGCATCCCGATGGAGCTTCTGATTCTGCTCGTAGAGAGCCGGGGAACGCTGGTGACCCGTGAGACCATCATCGAACGCCTCTGGGGTAAAGACGTCTTCCTTGAAACCGAACGAGGTATCAACACTGCAATCAATAAATTGCGAGTTGTCTTGCGGGACGACCCGCGCCAGCCGCAGTTTCTCCAGACTGTAATTGGTAAGGGCTATCGATTTATCGCCGAAGTGCAAATCGACAGCGACGAAGAGCCTTCTCTCTTGCCTACCCCACTCCCGGCAATTTCCGCGGTTGCCAGCCCGGATCCGAAATCGTTCTCCCGGCTCGTTGACTCAGAAGCACCCGTTCTAGAAGGCCATCTGGACCCGGCCGTCGCCGAACATTCCGTCAGCGACCGGTTCCCGCCAAGCACCGAAGTGACCCCGTTTCTGACGGCGGGGCAACAAGCTGTTTCCGAGGATGGATCTAAGAAGAGCCCTCGGCGAAAATTCCAGCTGCTTTTGCTGACAGCAGCGGTTGCGTCGCTCGGCCTTCTATTGGGCTACTTCCTCGCCGGCGGCACTGCTCGAAAAGCCCCAAGAAAGTTCCGATCTGTTGCCGTCCTGCCGTTGCTCAATCTCTCGCAGAACTCGGAACAGGAATATTTTGTGGACGGAATGACCGATCAGCTGATAACGGATCTCGCGCGCGCAACCCCGCTGCGAGTGATCTCCCGGACTTCCACGATGCAATATAAAGGGACGCACAAATCGTTGCCGGAGATTGCGAAGGACCTGAATGTCGACGCTATCGTAGAGGGCTCGGTTCTACCTTCTCAAGGAAATGTGCGGATCACCGCTCAATTGTTGGATGCACGTACAGACCGACATCTATGGGCGCAGAGTTACGAGCGTAGTTCACAGGATCTGCTGGCAATGCAGGACGAGGTTGCACGTGACGTCGTGCATGAGATTGCGGCCACTCTCCAGCCGGCGAGCCAGGGGACTCACCAGCAAAACGTCAACCCCGAAGCATATGACGAATATCTTCACGGACGCTTTCTGTGGAACCGGCGTACGCTTGCAGACTTGGAGAAATCCATCGATTATTACCAGCAAGCCATCCGGTTGGCACCTGCTTTCGCGCCTGCGTATGCGGCCTTAGGCGATGCATATGCCGTGATCAGCCTCCGGGGGGGACCCCCACCCTCAGACTCCTATCCGCGAGCACGGGAAGCCGCCGAGAAAGCTCTTCAGCTAGATGATTCGCTCGCAGACGCGCATGCCTTGTTAGGGGAGGTCAGGGTCAACTACGACCACGACTGGGACGGCGGAGAGAAGGAGTTTCGACGAGCGGTCGAACTCAATCCCAACTATCCGACGGCACATCAGTGGTACGCGTCTTTCTTGGCGTCAATGAAAAGGATGCAAGAGGCGGAGGCGGAGATTGATAAAGCATCCCTGCTGGACCCATTATCGTTGATCATCAACGCGACTCGCGGTGAGATTCGCTATTTTGCCCGAGATCCGAACTCGGCAATCAAGCTCTGCCTTCATGCTCAAGAACTCGACCCGAACTTCGCTGAGACTTACCTCTTTTTAGGGAAAGCCTATGAGCAGGAGAGACAATTTCACGAGGCCGACGCAAGCTTCAAGCGCGCTGTGGATCTGTCAAGTGGCAGACCTGGACCGTTGATTTTACAAGCTCATGCTTATGGCCTTTCGGGCAGGAAAGACCTCGCCCTTGCTTCAATCGATCGCCTGCTCTCTTCGCAGCGGGGGTATGTCGCCAATTCCGACGTTGCGGCGGTGTACTGTGCCGTGGGAGAGCCCTCCCTAGCCATGACGTGGCTGGAAAAAGCGTTAGCCAATCACGAAGAGGGACTGAACCAACTGGCCGTAGAACCTATGTTCGATGGTTGCCGCCAGGATACTCGGTTTCAGGCGCTCATTCAGCGATTGGGGCTGCCGCAATAACAGAAACGTGGCGCGAGCGTTTCATCAAGGTCTTCCATTTTGTGCTCTTACAGCTTCAGAACGCTTTAGAAAGCATTGTTCGTCCTGCATCGCCGGTGCGCATGGTGCACTGTGCACGTGAAAGCTAAGGTTCCATAAAACGGTTGGTCGACAACGCCACCGACCCGAGTACAACATCCGACCACTGCGACCCCGGGGCGTGTGGATACCCACGCCACCTCCCTTGTTGCCGCCACTAATCCGCTGGGTCGGCCGGATGTTCACCCTGACCACTCCGTCCCAGTTCCTGCTGAAGTCGGACTTAGGGAGCAGGCAGTGGGCACACGACTTCAACGAAGCGAACTGGATGCAGTGATAAGCAGCGCCCTCCGCCTCTTGACGCAATAGGGCATAGAACGCTTCGAAAGTGCACCCGACTTCGGCCGAGGGAGCGGGCGTGCGCGTGGCGCCTGGTCCCCCGACCCTGGGGCGGATGCGTGCCGGAGCGGGAGAGCCGCGATCTAGGCTATAATGCCGTCCTTTCGGGAAGCATCACTCTCACACAGGGGGCAGGAACATACGGACACCTCCCCGAACCGTGAGAAAGACCCATTTTGGTCCTTGACCACTACCGGCGAGTCCTACGGAACCTCTATCGCCCAGGCGACGACCTTCCAGCGGTCTCTCTCCTGGCTCCACAGGAGAAGCAGGGTTGGGGATTCTTCGTCGCCAAAGTTGAACTGGCTGGCTGACAGGTAGGCCTTCCCGTACTTTGCGTCGCTCGGTTTCAAGTCCGGTGTCTTTTCCGGAACATGGCCCTTTCTGCAGAGGTAGCTGTCGGCCTTCTGATCTGGAATTGCCATCACGGAAAAGGCTTTTGAGTTTTCCTGTTCCACTGGTCGAACAAGTTCGTTCACAGGCTCGACGCTCGACATCATGCCGGAAAGGCTCGCCGATGGTTGGATTTTACTTAGGGCTCGATCGAGCCCAGCTCGGATCCGGTCGATTGGCTTCATCTTCTTCTCAGCCTCCGTCGCTGCCGTGCCTAGACACTGATAAGAGCGTTCCGACGCATAACGTGCGGCCTGCGCCGCGTCTCGTTTCCCGATCCAGGTCTGGTAGAAGTCGGTAATGTCTTTCACCGCTTTGGCATCGCCGGTGAATTCCTCTGGTTTGACTTCAGCCGAGGGTGCTGCTTCCGTCATTTTCGGAATGATGTCGGAATGGTTGCTGTCTTCGACACGAATGGCGACGATCTTCCAGTACTTGCCTTCTTGTGCCCAGAGGAGCGACATCACTTTCGCAGTGCCCTGCTTTCCACGAAATGCGGTGGCGTAATACTTCTCTTTCGATTTCTTGGCACCTGCGTCGGGTGGCGGGGCTGCACATTCCATGTCGTCGCCCACATCCGTGGGCACAACGACCAGACGAAACTCGGCCGCATATGAATTCTTCGCTTCCTTCAATTCCACCTGCCAATTCTGCGCCGCCTCAAATGCATCCCCGACCGAATCCACGGCGCCTCTATCGGCGATGTATTTCTCCATTGCCATCCTGATGCGGACACGAACCATACCGGGGGGAATCGGTTTGCGATTCTTTCTCGCCATTGCTTCAAGGCATGGATAACTGCGCCGAGAGAAGTAGGCGATTGAATTATTAGGCTGCTTGTCCACGATCCAACTCTTCAGGAAATCGTGAGCGCTTTCTGCAATGCCTTTGTCGGCCGTGATCGCAGGACTTAGAGGTATCTGCCCCGAACTCTTCGCGGGCTCGTCCTTGGGTGGCTTCGTATTTTTGCCCAGGGATCCGAAGACATCGCGCCACCAGCCGACCAATCCTGACCAGCGGCCATCATGGGTGTCTAGGTTGTTTCCCGCGCGTACATCCGAGTTCGAGGCAGAAAGGTGTCCGTTGAAAAGGGCTTTAGGAAAAGTTGACGAGCGGTAGTCGACATCGATGTCAGCCATGCGGTGATCGCGCGACATCGAAACCTGAATGGATGGTGGACCGTTCTTCAGTCGAAAGCAGGTGGGAAATCCCTTGTGGTAAACGGTGTTGTCGTGGTCGCGGTAGAACTCGCGGCTCTTGCTCAAGGTGTTAAAGGCGGTGGGCTTCAGATAAACGTAGAGCCGGAACTGTCGGTCGCCTCTCTCGCCTTGTTCCTCGCCCATAACCGCATCGATTGCGTCCACCTGGTCAATCGCGTGACCAAGGTTTGCACCTTTGTCGTCGGTAAGCGTGGCATTAAGCAACGCGTGGGTCACCGCATCAAAGGTTGTTCGTATGGAAACGCGCGCGGAGTCGTAGCCCTGCTGTGCGACAATCTTGCTGCCGGTGGTCTGGTTGTATCGGCGGACCAGGTCGTCAATCAGCTTTTTTTGTTGGGGGCGAAGAGTGGCGTAAGATTCGCCGAATCGGCGCGTGCTGCTGGGCTGAGTCTTCGCTTGGGTCGTTTTCTTCGGTGAGGCTTGAGGAGGAGAAGTGGTTGTTTTCTTGCTTGAGGTTTGGGTTGGCGCTCCAGCGGAGATATTGGTAGCGAGAATGATGACAACTGTCGCAATTGCTAGCTTCATCAAAGATTTCGCTGGGCAAGTTTATCGCTCTTCAGGTGACGGGTGCAATCCGTTTCAACCAATGGCAACAATCGCGGCCGTCGACCATGCCCTTCGTTGAACTGGTAGGCTCGCTCGACAATCGTTTCTTGAAGGGCCTGTTGTTTGTGGCATCTCTAGCTGCCCTGTGTGGCAAACCGTGGCCCGATGAATTCGCAGCTCAGTAGCAAAGCGTAGAGGATCTGTGAGTAACCCATTTGACTCCCTGGAATCTTTCGAGAACGGCTGGGTGCCACGAGGCTTCTGGGCGTGGCTGCTGACCCTCGCGGCCTGCCTGCTGGCCCTGATCGTGGCGGTGCTGGCGTACGGCATGGTGCTGCCGGTCCGATTCGATGGCCTTGGCGGATTTGCTGCAACCTATGCTCTTCTCTATCCACTCCATGTGCTCCTGTTCACGGGGGTGGGGGCCGTAACAGCGTACATAGCCTTGCGGTGCCGGGCAAGGTTCGCCGCGTGGGTTCTTGGGCTCGTGTCGATCCTGACGATAATCATGGCGCTGATACCGACCTTCGCCATACGGGAGAGGGCGAGCGAGTTCAATGTGCCGGTATCGCTCGGAAACTACCTGGCGAATGCGGGACATAGGAACGACGGTCTTCCGCAGAGCGAACGCAGCGTGGTTTATGGCACTGCGAAAGATGGCACGAAGCTGGAATTGGATGTGTGGCGCAGCGGCCTCCCCAACACCGGACCCCTCCGTCCGGCGGTTGTGTTTGTCCACGGAGGAGGCTGGGTTTTGGGTAATCGCAGCGGGCGGCCAGAGTGGAACCGCTGGCTGAACCAACTCGGGTACGAAGTGTTCGACGTGGAGTATCGGATGCCGCCACCGGTACGCTGGCAAGATGAGATCGGTGACGTCAAGGCCGCGGTTGGCTGGGTGGCTGCACACGCCGCCGACTACAATGTGGACCCCGCCCGCATCACCATGATGGGAAAATCCGCAGGCGGAAATCTTGCGCTGCTGGCTGCTTACAGCATGGGGGATCCGCAGTTGCCGCCGTCCACCGATGTCGCGCCGGTCGCGATTCGCAGTGTTGTCGACCTCTACGGTCCAACCGAGATGGCGATGCTGTATAGTTCCAGTGCCAGCCGCCACTTTGTGCAGACCGTGGAGAAGAAGTACATCGGTGGCACTCCTGAAGAGTTTCCCGAACGTTACCGTGTGCTCTCTCCGCTGTATCACATCAGCGCACAAACGCCCCCCACGATTACTTTCCACGGCGCCAGCGATCGTGTCGTGCCCCTGGACCAAGCGACCGTGCTAGATCAGGCGCTCAGCAAGGCCGAGGTCGCCCACGAAACCTACATCCTGCCTGGCAACGACCACGGCTTCGACGTCAACTGGGGAGGATTCGAAACTCAGATCGCCCGCGCGAAAATCGAGGACTTCCTTCACCGGCACTGAAGGAATGACAGGACCGTGCAGAAGCCGGATGACTGTCTACGACTGAAGGCTCAACGTGAATCGCAGAAACTTTGACTTCAGCCTTCACTTCCAGGGTTACGAGGCTGTTTCAAAACCTTGCCGCCTTCCGTAGCATGTGTGATCCAAGTAGTGGATCCTTGCGTCTGTCCCGGCGTGTGAATGGCGGTCAAGAGGTGGCCAAGGCGAGAAGGCCGTCATATCATTGCGCTTTCGTGCCTTTGCTTTTGACCCTCGGATTCGACTAAGGCTTCTCTCTAGATGGCAAAAACCGGCTGCTTTTTTGCGCTGTGTCTCGCCTGCGTTATCTGCCACGGCCAAGACCTCGCTCCACGCGCCTACGTCATAACCCCAACCCACACCAATGCCGTCGTCCTGGCCTACTCCTATTTCAACGGCAGCGTTCTCTTCGATCCAACGATTCCGATTACAAACGCAACATCGCAAACCAACGTTGCCATTCTCAGCTTGTTTCACACCTGCAGCTTCTTCGGTCGCTCGGCCAGCCTCACTGCCGCTTTGCCGTACGGCGCGGGCCAATTCCAAGGCCTGGTCACAGCGCGCCCACTGAAGCCAAAGTCTATCGTTCTGGCCTCCTGGATGCGACGTTTCGTTTTGCGGTGAACCTTCGAGGCGGCCCAGCCATGCCAATGAACCAGTACGTGAAGTGGCGGCAGAAGGCGCTCCTAGGTGTGAGCTTCACGCTGGTGGCTCCAACCGGCCAATATGATCCGACCCGGCTTATCAACCAGGGCTCCAATCGCTGGGCCTTCAAACCCGAAATCGGCTTCTCCCGCCGCCTGGGCCATTGGATCTTTGACGCCTATGGAGCCGTCTGGTTCTTCACTACCAACCCTGAGTTCTTCTCTCACAACGCATTCTTTCCTGGCAGCAACACAAAATCGGAAGCTCCGGTGGGCGCCTTTGAAGGGCACCTTAGTTACGATGTCAAGCCCCGCCTTTGGGCCTCTCTGGATGCGAACTTCTGGACGGGAGGTCGTACGAGCGTCAACGGAGTGGAGAACCTTGGCACGCTGCAGAGAAGTTCACGGATTGGAGGCACGATCTCGGTGCCGATCAACAACCACCAGGCAATCAAGTTCAGCTACAGCAATGGTGCCTACGTCCTCTATGGCGGAGACTACCAGAACGTTTCTGTGGGTTGGCAATATTCCTGGCAGGGCAGGCCCAATTGACATTCCCTATCTCACCTCCCGCCCACTTCAGTCCCCGTTGACCCCGCCCATCCCGGTAGTCATTGCTTGTCCTCGGGTTCTATGGTTTCTTATTCGATGTACTTGGAACGACGAAACCGTTCGCCTTCAAAATGTCGGCAACCGCAGCGGTTTTGAGAAACGACAAGAACTCTCGTGCCGTTTCTTTGTTCTTCGACGAGTTCAGGATAATGCATGCCTGCTCGATGGCAGGATAGTCAACGCTCGGTATCTCCCAATATCGACCCTTGTCCTTCATGCTTGGCGACAAGGCAAGAGAGAGTGCTACGATCGCAATATCAGCCGAGCCGGAAAGCACGAACGATGCTGTTTGGGAGATGTTTTCACCCAAAACCACTTTTTCCTTTATCCGCTCATACACATGCTCCTTCTTCATCGCGGCGATGGTGGCTCTTCCGTAAGGCGCGTGCTGGGGATTGGCAATGGCAATCTTCTTTATTGATGGGTCCAGCAGAGCCTGCATTCCTGCACCTAAGTCCACACGCGAATCGTTTCTGATCCAGATAACGATTTTCCCTTTCGCATATTGGTAAAGCGTGCCAGGCTCGGTTAATCCGGCAATCTCTAACTCCTTCGGATAGTCAGCGTCAGCCGAAAAGAACATGTCAAAGGGAGCACCGTTCTGGAGCTGCTGGGCAAAATTGCCCGACGAACCATAAATCACCTTCACCGTATTTCCGGTATTGCGCTGGAATTGGCCGACAATGGCTTGCATGGCAGATTGAAGATCGGCTGCGGCGGCGACGATGAGTTCTTGCCCCGCACACACTTGCGCCACGAGAACAATACCCACCAGCAAGTTCCATCGTGAATGGTTCATCCATCGGCTCCTGATGTTTATGATGTGGCCATGCCAATCTCAGCCAGAAACAAATTGCGTGGAACGGTGGAGGAAATCCAATTGGGCAACGTGATGGCTCTGGTGGTGGCCCGCGTGGGTGACAACATCGTCGAGAGTGCCATTACCCGTCGTAGCGTTGACGAACTGAAACTTAAGAAGGGTGATACCGTTACCGCTGTCGTCAAAGCCACGGAGGTAATGATTCAGAAGGATTGATCCAACTCACGGGACATCGACAATCTTCAGCTTGGTCACCTGCCTAACCCATCGGGCCATCCTTTTCTCATCTGGAATGACGATTCGGTATGGCCCGTCTTTCTCATCGAGCGGCTTTCCATCACGCAAGAATACGAGTAAGATCTGCTTGGTGTTGAAGGCCGGATCCAGTTCGGGCAAGGCAATTACAACGCGATAATTGTCTGCGGCCTCCACGACCAGACATGAGGTCAGCCGTTTACCTTTCAGGGTCTCCCCCAACTTAATTCCTGCTTTCTCCAAGACGTTCTTGAGACCGCCGGGTAGAACCATGGCGCGTACCGGGCTTCGAATGATGCCGACGTCTCCATGGTCCCCCCTAAAATTCCGTACGGCGGGTTTTCCCTCAGTACGGCTTCAAGGCTGGCATGTCAGGCGGGGCCTTCCTCGTGACTACGAGTTCTTCGCGTCGTGCAGTTTGCCTCCACCCTTCGTGCACCCGCTAACAGCAGCGTTGTATCCCAGTTCTGAGTCCGGGAACGCGGTGCGCTGATGCACCACCATTCAAGCGGCTTAACCCGCTTTACCCCAGGGGCCCTCGCTCCGGTCCGGGTTATAGTGTCCCGGTCCATCCTCACTTAATCGGCCCCATCCGCCCCACTCGCCGGCACATCGCGACTTCGCCGCAAACGGTTTATACGCGATGCCCTCGCTGTGCGCCCTATCTCTGGCGTCTAGGCGACCAACGAGTGGTTCCGTGCTTTCGTTGGCACACTGTCTCACCATGTCGTCCTTCGGAACCCCGGGAAGCTCATCGGCTGCCTGTATCCAGTTCCTTCGCCGATAGCGCTGGCCTTCGACCGGGAGTCATGGTCTCGGCGCTTCCGATATCCCCTCACACTCCGACTCCAGTGAGGCGTTCGATTTCGGGGCTTCAATCGGTTCGCTTTCGCTACGACCTGTGATTTGCTTGCCCTCCTGTCGGAGCAGACCAGGCTTTCACCCGGCCCACGAGGACTTTTACTTCCGGGCTTTCGACGGATTGGTCACCCGCACCGCCGCCGGATATAACTACGGTGGCAACTGGACAATTTCCACCGACGGGTCTTTCACCCGCTAGCCTGCCAACTAGCATCGCTGCAGGACTCCCTCGAACGTGGCCGGGTCCGGCAGGTTGTTGACCGTTACTTTGACGTGCGGCATGGCATCAATATCGCTCCGGTTCAGGACCACTGGTTGCCCGTTATCGACCTGAACCGCTAGCTGCTGGCCCCAGGCAGCGAGGCCATTCCACCATAGGACAGAAACAAGTAAAGAAAAGCAGGATCGCCTCATATCACACGCGAAGAATCATGATCCCGGTAGCTGGATGAGAGCAGCACGTCTGACCCGGCTTGAGATGCATTTCCCTGGCCGAAGTCGACGTGATAATCAAGGTAATGTCTTGATTGCCGAGGGAAATCGTCACTTCTGCCAAAAGTCCGCTGATGCGAACGGACTCAATACGCCCGACAGGCTGATTTCTTCCACTCACACGCCGCTTGATGAGAGCTCGTTCCGGCGCTGTCTTTCCTATGGTCCGAAACAGCAATCGCTCGACCTCGCTCCGCGGAATACGATGGTGTCCTCCAGCGGTCTTGACGCTACGAATCATGCGCGTGTTTGATCGTCGGAAACTGATGCGCAGGTCCAGAGCTGCTTTCGCGTAGCTTTAACAACTTTAGGTTCTTCCCCCGAGAGTTGGCCTTGACCCTCATTTTGAACCACATTCTGGCAGTCAAGTCATAGTGCCGTCACGGAAACAGGCTGGAACACTCTACGATCATCATAAGAAGTTCGGCATCGTCTTACGCTCACCCCACTGTGCCAATACGAATATACTCGCATATGATTAGACACCACAACTGTCTAGGCTATACACTTATGACCTTTCTGAACTTTGCGTCTCGGAAAAAGAATGCAAATGCACAAGACTCCTCCCTATTTGCCCTGGGTCCTCGTGACGCTACTACTTTCGTTCTGCTTAGGGTCGGCATCAGGACAAGTGTCAGCCATGCTCTCCGGGGTGGTGACCGACCAGTCTGGAGCGTTCCTCTCGGGCGTCGATGTCACGGCCAAGAACCTGGACACAGGCTTTTCACGCCAAACCACAACGGACCGGTCGGGCCGGTATCAATTGTTTGCTCTTCCGGTCGGTCAGTACGAAGTTCGAGCCAAGAAGGAAGGCTTTGCGGAAGCAATCCGCACCGGAATTCGTCTCCTGGTTGGACATGATGCGAGCGCTGACTTGAGTTTGCGCGTCGGGGCTGTCAGCGAGGAAGTGAAGGTGGGCGGGGACGTGGCGCTCGTTAGTGTTACGACGCAAGATGTCTCTGGACTCGTTGGCGAGCGGCAAGTGAAAGACCTTCCCCTGAATGGGCGCAGCTACGACCTGCTACTCACGTTAAATCCCGGCATTGTCAACTTCACCTGGGAAAAGACCGGAGGAACCGGGGTGTCGAATTCAACCACGGGAAACAATTTCGCGGTCTCGGGAAATCGTCCGCAGCAGAACTTGTTCCTGTTGAATGGTGTCGAGTACACGGGAGCGGCGGAAAACAACATGCAGCCCGGAGGAACGAGTCAGGAGTTGTTGGGCGTCGACGCGGTGCGCGAGTTCAATGTCCTGCGAGATTCATACGGTGCGGAGTATGGGAAGCGTCCGGGCGGTCAGGTGCTCATCGTGACCCAATCAGGCACCAACCAGGTTCACGGCTCCGCCTATGAATTCTTGCGGAATAACGTCTTCGATGCGCCCAACTACTTTGATCAAGGGTCCGCCCCGCCTTTACAGCGAAATCAATTTGGAGGCGCTCTTGGAGGCCCCCTTCGAACCGACAAGACCTTTCTGTTCGGAAACTACGAAGGCTTGCGTCAGCACCTGCATCAGACGTCGGCCGCCTTTGTTCTGGACGCAGGCTCACGCGCCGCTGCTGTGCCGAGCGTTCAGCCTTTGCTCAACCTCTGGCCCGTAGCCCCTGCAGGTGCCCCGGACTTCAACGGCATCGCTCAGGTCTTCAGTAACCCCTTGCAAACCATTCGTGAAGACTTTGGCACAGCTCGACTGGACCAGATAATCTCCACACGAGATTCGCTGGCCGGGGTTTACACCATTGATGATGGCGAGGATGTGACCGCTACTACCCTCAACCCTTACAGCACCGACCTCGTCACACTCCGCGAGCAGGTACTCAGCTTGGAAGAGACGCACTCTTTTTCCGCATCCACCCTGAATGTGGCGCGTGTGGGTTATTCCCGCGCAGGGTACTTTTTCATTGGCGAACCGACCCCCGGCACTCCAGCGGTTGACGTTCCTGGATTCCTCCTCGGGCACCAGGTCGGGGCGGTGGTAGTGGGCGGCAGTGCAGCATCCAATCCGCAAGCTCAGATCGGCCTGGCTGGCAGCAACAATGGCAGCAACCTGAGCATTGCTCGAAATCTGTACACATTCGAGGATCGAGTCATATGGACGCGGAGACGCCATCAGCTCACTGTTGGCGGGTGGTTTCAACCTTTCCAATCGAATGAAAACATTGCCCTCAGTCAGTACGGTCAAGCCACTTTCACCAGCCTCCAAACCTTCCTGCTAGGAGTAACATCTACGTTTCTGTACGATCCCGCGCCCACAAACTTGAACTGGCGGTCGCTTTTTGGCGCTGGATATGTCGAGGACGTGATCCGCTGGTCTCCGAACTTCACCCTGTCGCTCGGTTTCCGCGGTGAATTCAGCACCGGTTGGAATGAGGCTCACGGCCGGGCGGCCAACTACACATTCAGCAACGGAGTGATTGCCAGTCCACCCCACATCGGAGACTCTGTCTTCACCACCAACAATGCAAAGTTCCTGCCTCAGCCCAGGATCGGTATGGCGTGGAGTCCATTCAATCCTAAAACAGTGTTTCGCCTCGGTTTTGGAATGTACAACGAACTCCAAGACGCCCTTGGCTATCGAACCGATCAAAACGCTCCGTTTAACCCTACCTATAGCATCGCGGCGCTGCACGTGTCCGACCTCCCCATTGATCCTCAAGCTCCGGTACCGGCGAAGGCGCTTTTAGTGCCTGGAGGTGTCCAGCCGGATATGAAGACACCGACCCTGATCTCGTGGTCCCTGAGAGCGCAGCAGGAACTTTCTGCGAATACGGTCTTGATCATCGGCTACGTCGGGTCTCACGGCTACCACCAGATTGTCGGTGTCGATGCCAACCAGCCATTTCCGACTGTCTGTCCTGCATCGCCGTGCCCTGCCACCTATCCATCGAACTTTCCTGGCGCCCTGGCGAATGCGCCGGTGCCAGCTGGAAGCTTCTACATTCCCGCTGGATCGCCAAAAGCAAATCCCAGCCTGGCCAATACCTGGACATGGTTCTCGGTCGGTACTGCCAATTACAATGCGTTGCAAGTCGACCTGAACCAGCGCTTCAGCCACGGCATCTCCTTGCGTGGGGTTTATACCTGGTCAAAAGCGCTCGATAACGGAGATTCCGTAAATGCTACGACAGCGGGAAATGCGCCTGGGCTGGTGTCAAATCCGTTCGACTTGCATGCTGACGATGGGCTCGCTACCTATGACGTGAGCCACTTGGCTGCCATCAATGCTATCTATGAGTTGCCATTCGGCCATGGACGAGCATTTGCGGGAAACCTCGATGGCTGGCGCAATGCATTGGTCGGAGGTTGGTCCGTGACCAGCATTGGTACCCTTCAGTCGGGCTTCCCCTTTACACCCCAGCTAAGTTATAACCCGTCCAATAACGGGGACACGCGCAACCCGGTGCGTCCGTTCGTAAATCCGGACTTTCGGGGGCCAACCATTCTCGGAAATCCAAACCAGTGGTTTAATCCGCAGGCATTTCTCCGACCTCCACCGAACAGCGGATTCTACGGCAATCTCGGCAGGGACACTCTGATCGGCCCTGGCCTTGCCACTTGGGACTTCTCTGCTTTGAAGAACACGTCTATTCACGAGCGGCTAAACTTGCAGTTTCGGGCTGAGATATTCAATCTCTTGAATCGAGCGAACTTCAACACTCCAAACCTGATCGTGTTCACTCCCACGGGAGTTTCTGGTACGGCCGGAGCCATCAGCAGCACCTCGACAACCTCGCGTCAAGTGCAATTTGGCCTGAAGCTAATTTGGTAGTTCGCAGTGTCGCAAATAACCGGCCGGCAGGATACAGCAAGCGGTGAGACAAGCACACAGGTCCCCACTCCCCCGATCCCCATCTGCCCAGAGGGGGAACCATGGCGCCGAAAGCGTTAACCAAGTGGCAAAGAGGCAGTTTTAGATCGCTCTACCTCCTGTTCTCTCCGGGCTTGACGGGATCGGAGATAGTGCAATCCGAGATCGCCCCGCTCTCAAGGAGAAAGCCGCCCGACGTCGCAATGACATCAGTGAACCTACTGCCGAGCTTTGCTAAGTGCCAATTATGCCAACATTCGTCTGTTGGTCAGATCTCGGCGAGTTCTTCAAACTTGGCTTGATCTCGCAAAACGATCCGTCCGTCTTGTTTGCCAATCACGCCCCTTAGGTTCCAAGCGCTGAGGATCTGAGTGACGTGCGTTGGGCAAGCGTTTCCTGGGGAAGATGGAGATCAACCTTGAGTCCCTGTGCAGTGGCTATCCCGTGGGCGACTGACAGCATCAGCAGACGATTTGCTAGACGGTGCTCCAGGGTCTGCGCTGAATACGACTCCACTGCGGTCAAAAGGAGTCGCTGCCGCATGGCTTGCAAACGCAGGAGGGCGCGAAACATCGAAATCTGCTTGGGTGCGGGCCTCGTCATAGACCGCGCGTGGGAAGTAGTTGCGAGCCGAAGTCGTCTAGCGACTCAAACAAGGGTAGAGGGTGCGATGCTTGGAGCTCAGGATGTGACCGTCCCTCGGAGGCTTCTCCGAGGCTTGCCCCGTCACACTGACAAGCGCCAGGGTCATGCAAAACATGCGATGCAAGGTCGAAGGGAGACGGCCAGGAAATCGCAACTCGGGTCCATTGAGCTGCAGTGACGCGACAGCTGGTTGGCTCGATTCGCCGGGCGGGATTTTTGCAAAGTCTACGTGGTTCACAGTGTCACTCGCAGTGGTGGTGTCGTTGTCTCGGACGACTCATCGGATGAGACGAGCAACCTTCGAGTCAATAGTGAAATCGGTAGCGGAACTGCACGAGAAACTCGCGTGGGTAGTTCCAGTGGAAGCCTCCGAAGGTCAGGCTGTTGTCTAGTAAGACCCTGCTATTTACCACGTTAAGGGCGGTCACCGAGGCGGAAAAGCGCTCCCCAAAATCCTTGCCTAGGGAGAGATCAAAGGTGGTGTGCGCGGGCAGATAATCGCCCGGGTAGGGCTGCCCGGGGAACCCGTTATGGAAACCAGAGCCGTAGTAGACGTTGCTCGAAGCCCAGGAGCGCCGTGGCAAACTGACGTTGCCGCCCACGTTCAGCGTGTTGCGCTGGTCGTGATCGAGGGGACTGAGGGTGGGATCGCAAGAAAAATTGGTGAGTCCACCATTGATGCAGCCGCTGCCTTCGGCGATCTGATTGGAGTAGGCAAGATACACCTGCGCGCGATGGGCGATGCGCGCCGAGCGCAGGGTGAGTTCCCAGCCGCGGATTACGGCGCGCGAGATGGTGACGGGGAAGAAGATGTTCGAGGCGCCGATGTTGTTGTGATCGAAGAAGTTGGTCGCGTTGGTGCGGAAGTTGTCGGCGTCGACTACCCAGCCATGGAGGGGGATGGTCACCCCGAACTGGTGTTCCTCGTCAGACTCGCCGTGGAGGGGAATGAAGCCACAACTATTCGCATTGCAGAAGTCGATGAGCGGACCGGTAACGGTGACTAACGGCGGGGGCTGGTAGTAGTGCCCGTAAAAACCACGGAAGGTCCAGCGCAGGCGGGGCACGGTGAGGGCGGCGCCAAACCTCGGGCTGATGGAGGATTCGGTGAAGCCTCCCGAGAAGCGCGTGGGCCTCATGCCCGCCATCAGGGTAAGCCAGGAGACGGGAGTGAAGCGGTCATCAACGAAAAAGGTTTCCTGGTTGCCGGAGGGCTGAGCGGTGGTGTTGATGGGCGGGTTGCCGCTGCCATCGTTGAAGATGACGCCAAAGACCTGGTTATCGTGCTGATAGAAGGTGAAGACACCGGCCTGAAGATTGTTGCGGGCAAAATTAGCGGCAAGGCTGGCCTGGCCACCGGCGTAGGTCGAGCCGCGGCCTTCGGTGGTGGCAACGGGAGTGTCGGTGGGCAGGCTGTTGTAGTCGCTGCTGTTGTAGTGGAACAGCGGAGACACTGTGGTCATCAGCTTGGGGTTGAAGGTGTGGACCCAGGAGACGTTGATCACCCCGTCGACCTCGGTCTCATTGTCACGCAGGCCAATGCTTGGGTATTCGGCCTGGAAGCCATTAGCCGGAATATTTCCGTTCTCGATGTCGTCGGGGTAGGGGTCGTAGGGGACCTGATAGTAGTCCCGGCGAATCGAACTCACCAAGCGCAGCTGATTGGACGGATCGACATTGAAAATCAGGGTTCCGAAACCGCCGACGCCGTTGGCGGCATCGTGCACCGGATCAGGAACTGGGGGCTGGAGACCGAGATCGGTGCGGTTTCCGTTCACGCTGGCGTAATAGGCGAAGCGCTGGGTGTGGCTGCCGAAGGACAGGCCGGCATTGACCTGATAGAAGTTGCCGGCGATCACGATGAGCTCGCCTTCATTGTTCCCTTCAAAACCGGTGCGGGGAACCACGTTGAAAATACCGTAGGTACGGTCGCCGAATTCCGCGCCATAGCTGCCCCGGTTGGCTTCGAGATAGTCAATGTCTTTGGGATCGACCTGGGGGCCGACGTTGGCGGCGATGTTGGTATTCGGGATGGGGACGCCATCCAGCAGCCAGCTGACCTGGTGGCCGCCGCGGATGTGCAGCATATCGTGCGTGACGTAGGAGCCAGGGACGTAATTGGTAATCAGGGACATGCTGTTGGTGCGCTCACCGCCGGGTGTGCGATCGATGGTGGTGCGATCCACGAGCGTAACCGGGGTGACGGTGTCAGTGGGGATGACATCGGCCGAGGCGGAGACCACTACTTTTTCCTGGGCAGCAGCGACCTGTAACTGAAAATGGACCACCGGCTCAGTTCCTGAGATCACGGTGACGTTCTGGGACGTCTGGGCGAAACCGGGGCTGGCGACGATGACGGAATAGTCTCCCAACGGCACGGCGTTGAAACGGTATTCCCCCTTGGAGTCGGAGGTCGTGGTGGTTCCCCAGTCCGAGGATTTTGCTTTGAGCATAACCATCGCCCCCTGGACGGGGCGGTGATGGGGATCATGGATCACCCCGCGCATCGACCCAAAGATAGTTGCGTTGGCGGCAGCTGTCACGAGCAGGAGGGCAGCGGAGAGTGTGGTGCGTATGGATGTCATATTTGCATGTCCTCTGGGGCTGAAAAGCACTGGAGTCCATGGAAGCAGGCCTTCAGGCTCGCGCCGACGATGTGTTGCACGGCTGACGAGATTCGACCACTCTTCCGCGATTCGTGATCAGTCTCTAGAGGACGGGAGGAGCTCGGACCGGACGGTAAGCGAGAACATTGGCCGAGCGCATGGAGGAGTGATGCTCGACCTGAGACGGGCCTGCCAACGACGTTCCGAGGCACACGATCGAGGGAGAAAAATGGGCCCACTGGGAGCGAACCAGCGGACGGCAGCATTCGTGGTTGACGCAACAGGACGGGTTCTGGAACACCGCACTGGAAGGCGGTGCGGGAGGACTCTCGCGAGCCTCGGCAGTTTCGTGACAGTGGTGGTGCGAGGTTGGGGCTGCAAGGAGCCGACGATTACAGTGGGCGCCGGGGACCGACCAGGAGGACGCAAGCGCAAGGGGCCCGAAGGTCCCGAGCAATATTACGAGCAACAGCCATATTGCTATAGCGCGGCGCATGCTCCCCACATCCGGCCCGACCCCAAGGAGTGGGACGGGTGACCCAAAACATCAGCCTCACCGGCCAGAACTAATGATGAGGAGTCTAGCACAAGTTCCCATACGAGCTCAGCGCCGAGGCATTGATACCGTCGATCGGACGATCTTTCGGGACGAGGTTCAAGGCGCCAACCATTGCGGCAAACGTCGGCAGCCAAGCGGTGGCCGCCAGCATTTCTTGCGTGACGACTCCAGAGGAAACGTGCCCGGGCCACCGGATCATCGCCAGAGTCCGATAAGAACCCTCGTAGGGTGGAGTGGAAAAATCGCCGTGCCAGGGGCCATTCGAACCTCCGGCGAAGGCGCCGACAGGTAGCGTAGGAACCGTCGCGTTGTCACTACTCAGCACTACGATGGTATTGTCTTCCGCGCCCGCTGCTTTGACCGCATCCAGAATCTGACCGACTCGGTAATCCATCTCGCCGATCAGGTCGGAGTATGCACCTCCTCGCTCGGCTGATTTGCCCGCAAAGTTCGGATTGACAACCATCGGCGGATGCAGCTCGGAGTAGCCAATGTAAACGAAGAAGGGTTTCTTAGCCGCGGCTTAGCGCTTAATGAAATCCACGGTCTTGGGGATAATGTACTTCTCGTCCACGCTCCGCGAACGCTGAGATCGAGAGGCATCGTAGGAGTGACAGGCTGTCCTCCGAATACGATCGTGCGTCCCTGTACACGCGCCTACGCGCTGACCTCGCCGTAGTACTTGAAAAAGAAGTTCAGTCCCTGCGGCGGCAAAATGACAAGTTGCGGAGCGGACGTCAGCAGGGCAGACAGCACGATGATCGAAACCATTCGGATCTGCACGCTGGTATCACCTCAGAGCGTTTGCCCTGGGCCATATCCCTTGAAATCCTCGCCACCATCTGAGAGGAGTTCAGCGATGGTGTACTCCGAGGGCACCAGGCTGTAGTTTCCTTGTCTCGGAAGTGGCACAGTGAAGGTACCCCAGAGCGGACCGAATAGCGTCCGGTCATGATGGCTGATGCGAAGGTGTACATTGGGCTTCCACGTTGTAGTTCAGGAAGCGAATGCCCTCGTTAGCCAACTTGTCGATGCGCGGAGTAGGTGTCGTCCCCCCATACACTCCAAAATCGCCCCAGCCAATGTTATCCACCAGGATGCAATTTTGGGCTTTGTTCTCCTGCCGTCGTGGCAAATAGCAGATAAAAACAGATCAACCCTAGAGTGCCCCGGAGCAGATGGCGAGTAAGCAGCATGTTGTCCTCCTCACTCTTGTCTCCCGTCGCTACTCTAACGCGGCGTTATCCTAACGGTTCACATTTTGTCGAAGTTCATGTGTGGGAGGACTCCAGTTGCCAAGGACAACCGCCCTTGTCCCTCGTGTCCGAGCTCGCCTGCTGCCTTAGGTTTTGTTCCCGATCTGGGTTCCGATCACTTCGCCAGACACGACGATCTCGATCCGTCGGTTCTTCTGCCGTCCTTGGGCCGTGCTGTTGTCAGCGACGGGGTTATTCATTCCGAAGCCCTGCGCGGACAACGCGCTGGCATCCAGACCCTGGCTAACCAGGTAGTCGCGCACCGCGCTCGCCCGCTTTTCGGAGAGTGTTTGATTAAACTCGGCAGTACCAGTGGAGTCGGTGTACCCACCAATTGCAAGGCGAAGCGAGGGATAATTCAGCACGATGCCGGAGAGCTTGGCGAGAGCCTCGCGCGCTTCAGGCCGGAGGTCCGCTTTACCCGTGTCGAATAGAACGTCGCCCATGTTGACGACCAGACCGCGGTCGCTGTCCGTAGTGGGCAGGACACGATTGAACTGCTCGAGCAAGCGCGCGCGCAGTTGCTGCTTCTCACGCTCAGCGGCCATTCTTTGATCTTCGGCCTGTTTCCTGGCTGCTTCCTGGGCAGCGATTTCCGCATCCGCTTTCCGTTTGGCTTGCGCTGCTGCTTCGTCAGCTTTCCGCTTGGCTTCAGCCGCTTCCTCAGCCGCCTTAGCTTCTGCCTCAGCCTTGGCCTTCGCGGCCGCGGCCTCACGTTCCTGCACAATGCGCTCTTCTTCCTGGCGTTGCACGGACAGAGCACGAGCGTCCTCGGCGAACTGGGCTGTCTGCCGAGCATTCGAGATGACTGTCATCTTGTCGGCCTTACTAGCGAGTGAGTTCTCCATAACCTTCAGGCTCGCTTCTGCTTTGGGAAAGACCTCCGGCGCGTATTTGTCAGCCAGGTGCGACTTCGCGACTTCCACTGCGTTGCGTGCTTCGTATACCTGCAAGGGAACATTGGGGTCGAGCGTAAGCGCCAGGGGGTTTCCCATCTTCTCGTACTGATTGCGCTTCATCAGCTTGTACTCGGAGACAGGAAAACGCTTTCCTTTCGTATCCTTGCGAGGCTGGCTTTGCAGAACCACCATCTCGCTGGGCAGGCGGACAGCAAAGTAGGGCTCCGCAGTCACAATCAAGGAGAAGGTCTGAGCCGGGGTAGTTGCGCTCAGTTTGCCGTCACCGTTCTTATTGAGGAGAAGCTCTCCGGTGTTGCCGGTACGGCCCTCGGGCGTGACCACCCAAACCACGTAGGTTATGAACTCGGCGCCGAGCGTAGAGGGCGCCGCTAGGCCCTTCACGCTGACATCGACGTCTGCTTGTGTCCCCTTGGACTTGATCTCGACTTTGGCTTCACCGCTCGCCTGGGGGACTAACTCAGTCGCCTTCAAATCGACTTTTGTGCTCCCGGTGCCCACCTCATATCCAACTGCCTGAACCGACTTGGTCGTCAAAGCGGATGCGGGGACGGCTTGATTCTCCTGCGAAGCTTGATCCTGGGCATTGCTACTCGCAGCCAAGAATGCGAGGTAAGAGCAACACATCAACATCGCGACGATCATCGGGTTATTCCGCGGATTCATTTCTGTTCTCCCCCTCAGTACTGGCCGAGGTCCTTGCTTGATCTTTAACAGATGAGATGAGAAAGCCGGTCTCCGACGGGATGCTGTAAGCTCCCAGTTATCGACGCGCTCGAGGCGCAAGAGACAAAGAAGACCGGCATGAAGAAGGTTATCACTGCAGCCGCAAAACAGACGACAAAATTGCGAGATCGGAAGCTGACTATTGGTTTGGACCTGGGTGATCGCTGTAGCTGGTATTGCGTTCTGGACGGAGCAGGGGAGGTATTGCTGGAACAGAAGGTGAGCACGACCTCTAAAGCCATGAGAGCAGTGTTCGGAGGAACGCCGCGAAGCCGGATCGCGCTGGAGACGGGGATGCATCCGCCGTGGCTGAGCCGGTGGTTGAGCGAGTTGGGGCACGAAGTAATCGTAGCGAACGCGCGGAACGTGCGTTTGATCGGAGAGAGTCGCCGGAAAGATGATCGGCTGGATGCAAGAACCCTGGCGCGGTTGGCAAGGATCGATCCGCAGCTACTGGCACCGGTAAAGCACCGCAGTGCCCAAGCGCAAGCGCATCTGGTGGTGATCCGAGCGCGGGCGGGTTTGCTACGTGCTCGCACGGCACTGAGCAACACGGCCCGGGGCGTGAGCAAGTCGTACGGGGAGCGTGCGCGGCTGCAGTCCGCGGAACCTGAATCCGGAGAAGGCTGAGGGGCTGAGTCCGGAACGGCAAGCAGCGTTAGAACCGTTGCTGGGCGCCATCGAATCGCTCAGTGAGCAGATCCCGGAATACGACGAGCGGATCGTGTGCTTAGCCCGGGAGACCTATCCGGAAGTAGCCCTGCTGAAACAGGTGAAGGGAGTGGGAACGCTGATCGCGCTTACTTACTTAACAGGTGGCAGCACCGGCTGTAATGAGAACACCCGACTTGCACCGAGCGACGAATCGCTCACTAAAGAGTGCGGATGGAAGGGTGGAGACCGGGAATTTACACCATTTCGGTTACAGCACGGTTGACATTCTCAAGTACTGTGGCTGATCTGAAATAAAGGGTGGGCTTAAAGTGTTGAAGGCAGAGCCGACCAAACCCTTCAGAACATTTGGTTACCGTTCCGGCACCTTTGTTTCAGTGGACTCGTTATTCAGCTGCGGCACCTAGCTGTCTTGCGATGGTAGTAGGCTCGAGCCTTCTGTCGGCTGCCACAAGTCTTCATATCGCACCAGCGGCGGTTGTGACCATGGCTTTCATCAACGAAGAACCAGCAGCACCGATCTGCGGCACACCGTTTGAGGTGTTGGATGTCTGTCGACGTCAACACTTCAACAGCCGAGCGCAGAATTGTTCCTGTTAACCGCTCAGCGTCACCCGCATTGTCGACCCATTTCCACGCTGTCTTTCCCCGTCCTGGCGCGATAACCGAACGACCGTTAAATCGGCGAACCGCCTCATTGAATGCGTCGAGCTCATTGTTGGATACACGATGGTCGGAGGTCACCGCGTAAAAAATCCTGAACAACATCTCCCGTACAGCCACTGCCTGGCCGAGCACTCTTGAGGCCTGAAGAGGATTGTCTCTTCCCTGCTGCCGTAATCTTCGTGCCTGCGGAACCGACAAGATTCCAGTCTGTTCGCCGAAAGCGACGAGTTCTGCGAATCCAGCTAACCTGTCCTGAGGCCGGCGGTCTAGACGATCGTCCATTGTGTTTGTGAAATCCAGACACAATCGGCCGGACGTACGGGCGAAGGGTGCGGTTGGCATTTTTTTACCATCATAATTCCCTTGACAGGTGATAGGCAAGCTCATAGCATTATCACCTACAAGATCCATTATGCAGGTGATAAAGGCCATCGCAGTGTCATGGTTAGCCAGCGGGCTGCTGGCCTCTGGAACGGCTCTGACCGCGTCTACGTGCCGCGGACATGCAAGCACCGGCCACTTCCCTCTTGATAAGGCATCGGTCTCTCCCCCCACTGCATCCCATCGCTCGAACGTGCTGGAAATCGCACGCAATGAAAAGTTTCGACTCGTATTGGTTAGTGTTCGGATCAATGGAAATCCGGTTCGCCTGATACTGGACACGGGTTCAAGCAATACCTTTGTGAGTCCGGAAGCTTCAGGGCTCACAGTGATGAACCTCAAATTAGGAGAAACGCCGACGAAGGGAACGGGATTTATAAGTACTCGTGCCTATTGGGGAAAAGTGACCCTGGAAACTGGGACGAGAATTTGGACAGACCACAAAGTCCTCATTGAAGACATGAAGAACATCTCAGACACCCTAGGGCAAAAGATTGATGGCATCCTCGGTGCCGACATTCTCAACGAGTTCCAATGCGTCGAAATCGATTTCAAGCACCAGCGCCTTGTTCTCGGTTCGGAATAACACCCCATCTAGGCGACCCGTCCAGTGGCCAATAAGCGAACTCACTGCCCGGCTCCGGAAAGCGTCGTGCTGAGAACAGCACTCGCTGTTTTAGGATTACAGTCCTGCAGGCATACGGTTGGTTGGTACCGCACTCCGCCCGCCGCCCGCTCGATCTCCCACTCGCTCAGCACGCACGGGATTATGTTTACTAATAAGTTATTATGTTAACTATTGAGTTAAAACTACTAATATTAACCAACGTACAAAGGGCGACTCTTCATGCGTGCACGGGAAGAGCGGGGAGAGCGGCGGGCGGAGGTCGGCCGTGCGGCGAACGGAGGGCATTGAAGTTATCGCGCTAAGAAACTCTGCGTCTCTAACGAACGACTAAACTTTAGTAACTATATGGTAAACAACCGTGCGAGCGGACGACTATGCGTTGCATGGGCTTCGCCGCACACTTGGGGGCGTGCTGAAAGAGCGGCCCATGCGGGCGGCGAACGCGAAAAGAGAGGGAGCGGCGCGGGATAGAGCGGGGGGAGTGGGCAGGAGGGCTGCTTTCGTCCGTCTCTACCGGCCCCGAATCCCATGACGTTCGGCTGGCCAGTTCTACTGGATAATTCCGGTCCTTGGTTAACATTATCGGCTCCTGTTGACGTTGAGGTTTAAAATATTTACTGAGCACGCTGATTAGGAGCCGCTTATGTGTGCGTCCAAGCGTTGTTCAGGCTTCCTGTTGCTTCTCCTGCTGGGGTTCTCCTCAATCACTCCCGTTCTTCTTGCTCAGCAGACCCCACCAAAAGCACCCGTTGTCGCGCCAACCACTACGGGAACGCAGCGCAAGGGCGATCTCGACACCCTTCTCCAACATCGAGTCGTGCGTATTGGCGTGCCGTATTCCAAGACGTTTTATTACACCGTGAAAGGTGTGCAGTACGGCACCGCGTACGAAACGGGTAAAGCATTCGAACAGTACTTGAACCAGAAGTATCCGCACCAACACAAGAACATCAAGACCCACGTTTTCTTCATTGTCACCCCACGTGACAAAGCAACCTCGAAACTCAACGATGGCTGGCTCGACATCCTGGTTGGAGGTATCACCGTTACGTCGGAGCGCCAAAAACTCGTGGATTTTTCGGATCCCGTCTTCAGAAACGTGAATGAAATTGTTGTCACGGGTCCAGGGTCTCCTCAGCTTGCTTCCCTGGACGACCTCTCCGGCAAAGAGGTTTTTGTACGCAAGACGTCAAGCTATTGGGAAAATCTGCAACGCCTGAATGAACACTTCCAAAAGGAAAAGAAGTCAGCTGTCGTCCTCCGGGCGGTCCCCGATGATCTTGCCGACGATGACATCCTACAGATGGTCAATGCGGGTCTGTTATCGACAACCGTGGTCAACGACTGGACGGCGAAGCTGTGGAACAAGTTGCTCCCGAAGCTTCAAGTGCACACGGACATCGCGATTGCGCAGGGCGAATCCACCGGGTGGGCGGTGCGCAAGAATTCCCCCAAGCTGCTAGCCGCCATCAACGAATTCCTGAAAACGCACTCTCAGGGTAGTGCGTTCGGAAATCAGGTGATCACCAAATACACAGGTTCAACCTACATGCTGAAGCAAGCGGTCTCGCCGGAGAGCATGAAGCGCTTTGAGGAGACGGCAGATATTTTTCGCAAGTACTCCAATACCTACGGCATGGACTACCTACTGATGATGGCTGAAGGCTATCAGGAGTCGAGTCTGAACCAACAGGCCAGGAGCCAGGTTGGCGCAGTCGGCATCATGCAGGTCATGCCCCAGACGGGGGCAGAAATGAAAGTGGGCGATATCCATCAGGTAGATCCCAATATCCACGCCGGAGTCAAGTACTTCCATAACATGGTAGAAAAGCTTTACGGCAACGAACCCATGGACGACCTCAACAAGGTTCTATTCACATTTGCCGCCTACAATTGCGGTCCAGGTCGCGTGAAACAATTGCGTGCGGAAGCCGCGCAAAAGGGATTAAATCCCAGCGTCTGGATCGATAACGTCGAAGTCATTGCAGCCAATCGCGTTGGCGCGGAGACCGTCAACTACGTTTCCAACATCTACAAGTACTACGTCGCCTATAAGCTGATCGCGGTGCAGGAGGAGCAGCGCCGAAAGGCCGAGCAAGCCCTGAAAGAAAAGCCGCAGTAGCCTCTGGAGGCCCCTTGGTTAAGCCGTAAAATCACGGCTGGACGAATCGGGCTCATGGCCTGCTTGGTTATCCTACCTTTTCAGTACCCGCACCTGATCACGCGTCATCCGAGCCACCATGTCTGTCTTGGCAATCTGGAGTGCATCGGCCGAGTTCAGACGTGCAAACAAATCGAGCGAACGCGCGATGAACTCAAACTCCTTCCGAGACCGGCGCCTATTCGTTTCCACCAGATCGCGATAGGGAAACTCTCGCTGTGGATACTTGGTATTTCATGTAAAGTGGGTTGGCGTGCTGTCGGCGTAGAAGTAGTACTCCTTTACATCCTCGCCGTGATTGCCCTCACTGTTGGTCAGGCCGAACAGACGCTCCTTCAGGATCGGGTCCCGGCCGTTCCACAGGGCGAGCGCGAAGCAGAGTTACTGCTGGTCGTCGGAGATCCCGGCCAGGCCGTCCTCTCCCCAGTCGCCGTCCCCCTTGACTTTGTGAACTCTGTGGCGCGGAGGGCGTCAAGAATCGCTATTGCCGGTCGTGCGCAGTAGAAGTCGCCAGGGAGACCATGGCCAACGTCGCACTGATCGGTCGTGCAAAGCCCAAAACTTCGCAACAGAAAGCTCGCATCTCCAAAACGCTGAGCGACCATGCGGTCGCGATCTCTTGGTGGTCGCCATCCAGCCTGCCCGAATGGCTGACCGAGGAATGCTACGTTCAGAGAATCCAACCGCGACTCCGAACAATCAGGGTCCGGGAACTCGCGCAAGCACTCCAAGCGTCCGAGGCCTACGCCGGGTTGATCCGCTCCGGCCGACGCCGCCCGCATCTACGGCATGGGCAGGCGTTGGCGCAGTTAATCGGAACCACGCAAGACGCATCAGGAGGTTCAAGTGTCTCATGATTGTTGTACCAAACCGATTCCTCTTGACTGTGAAGCTAGAGCCCAGGGGTAAACGAGAGAATTCCCACGATCGCACCCACCACCACCAGGAGCGCTGGATTGATTTTGTATCGCAGAAGAATCAACAGGGTCCCCACAGCGATCGTCGCCGTATCTAAGCCTGTAATTGCCCCTTTCGCCATGGTGAAGCAGCCCGCGAGCAGCAATCCGATGGAGACTGGAGCGAGTCCTTGCTGGATGGAAGTTCGCCAGCCCCAATTTTCCAGCCGCTTCCACAAGCGGGCGACCACAAACGCGAGCACCGCCGTTGGGCCAAAGAACGCGATTACCGTAACGAGCGCGCCCAGCAAGCCACCTGCCCATTCCCCGATGGAAACGATCATCATCATGTTGGGACCGGGCGCCAACTGTCCGACACTGTAAAGATGGATCAGTTGTGGGAAGGTCAGCCACTTGTGCACCTCCACTGTCAGGATCTTCATTTCGGGGAAGGCGGCCATTCCGCCGCCGACTGTCAGCAGAGACAAATAGGCGAAGACGCGAGCAAGCGGGGGTATCTGGTTCATGGTGCAAGCCTCACTTTTTCCCCGCGAGCGGGCCGGTGAAACAGAATAGCGAGAATCCCGACCACAACCAGCGTGCGGGGTACTGACTGATGTAGGCGGTTTACCGCCAGTACGGTGGCCGCCATAAAAACGAAGTCGAACTTGTGGGACAGTGCTTTCTGACTAAGCCCTACAACGGTTGATAAGAGCAGGCCTACCGCGGCCGCCGCCACACCTTTCAGTCCGGCTGTGGCCCAGGCGTGATCGCCGTGCAGGCGATAAAAAATGCCCACAGCGTACATGAGCGCTCCACCTGGCAAGCAAATGCCCAGAATGGCGACGATGGATCCCCTAGCCCCCCGCAATTTCTCTCCCACGAGAATGGCCATGTTGGTGGCATTCAGGCCGGGCAACGACTGGCTGATGGAGAGCATCTGCACGAATTCCTTGTCATCAATCCACTGCCGCTTGGAGACAAGCGACTGACGAAGATAGGGAACAACGCCTCCGAAGCTGGTGGCGCCTATAATCAGGAACTCAAGAAAGATATCCAGGATGGACACCGTCGCTCTTCGAGCAGCAATGTCCACCAGTTGAGGTGCGGGCTTTGCAGTGGTATCACTCATGACTCTGGCCTCGTTCCCCTTCGTTATGCGACTTGCCCACGTTCATTCGTGCGATTTGGGTGGATTGCCCAGCAGCCGGTACACCGTGGCCGTTTTGGTGCAATTCAGGGCAATGTAGTCCTCGGCCGAGTATTGCAGATCGATGAAGAACGCCTCTGCGCGCTTTAGCGCCTCTTTGCCAAGCATCGCGCGATCCTGAAATTTGAATTGATATGCGAACTCACCGATGAGCGGGCGGTGCTCGCCGCGGGTACGCCAGATCGCCACGTTGGCCTTGCACGTAATGCCCTGGCCGAAGTCGAGCAAGCCAATGTCCTGCAGGACCTCCTCAATGATGGTATTGCTGACCAGCCTGATCTCTTCTTTTGGGGTCTTCCTAATTCGAGCAAGCGCTGGAAGCAGTTCAATTATGGCGTCCATGTCTCGCACGTTTTCTTTCCCCATGCCAATCGCAGAGCGCGGGAACTGGACGTTGTGGGAGAACAGCAGGCGAATACCGCCAAGTTTCTCCTTTAGCGGCATGGCCTGACACTTGAACTTGACTCGGTGGTCGCCCAGAATATGCGGCCGGACGTCGGTCTCGGCGCACAGCTGCATATCGGGATGCCGAAACTTAAAGACAATCTCCGGTTCGCCAATCGGAAAGCCGTCCTTGTACGGAATCCTTCGGCGTAGGATGAAGGCGTTGTTGTACAGTCGGAAATCTTCCGTATCAATGAAGAGCACTTCCCGGATCTTGATCGGCTCAGACTCGAACCCGTTGCTCGAGAACTTGACGCCGTGCTTCTTAGCCGGCTCGCGCATTACCTTGCCGAAATCAAAGAGGCTCTCGCGCGAAACGAATTTGTTGGGCCTCAGAATCAGCTTGCAACAGAGGTACTGGACTTGATGGAGCGGCATCCCATCTGCGTAGTGACCAGGCTTGAGTTGGGGGACGCGCCCCACCCAACTTGGGGTTACAGGTTCCCTGTTTAGCCCTTGTTTGCCGTTCTTCGGGCGGCTTGGTGCCGTTAATGTCGCGGTTGGCATAAATGCTCCTAGGTAGCGTTGTTTCCTAGCTTGCTGGCCGCTGGTCGGCATCGGGATCGGCAATGAGTCCCATGCCTAGCTTCTTTGCCGTTTGCTTGACCATCTTGCCGAAGTCTCTGCAGTTCTGTACAGAGGTGAAGCGGTCAGGCTTAAGGATCAGTTTGGCCTCCTTGTCGAGCGGCCGGACGTCGGCGTAGGTCGCCATCACGGCTGCAGTGGCTGCCCCGGGCCTGGTTACTGGGATAGTCTTCCTCTTTTGCTTCTTGTCTTTGGTCACGGGCTCTCCTTTCACTTTCCCTCCCATGCCCATGTCGCCCGCCAGATGCGCAAGGATGCCTGGTCCCTCTTTCCTTACTGCAGCTGGGGGAGCTGGTAAAGAGCTCACAGATGTTGGTAGTTCGAGTTCTCAATGGCAACGTTCAATTGCTTGCTCACACCATCGATATTCATACCCGAGACGTGGTTCGTCCCATCCGGCAGGCGACTGAATCGGACTGTCAGGTTCATGGCATCCTTCGGATCGTCCATATAGGAAGCAATCTGAAGGCTAAGCAGTTCCTTCAGCGTTCTGTCGAAGAGTAGCGTTATCGAATCCTGAGGTTTCAGATAGTTGTGGATACTCAGTTGAAGCACATTGGGAGCGCCGGCTGCCGTACCCAGCGTGATGTTTCCCTTTTCATAGGCCTGCTCGAGCAGCTCTCTATCCGGTGGTACATACTGCTGCGCCAACTCCTTCATCTGGTCGGCATACTCTTTGTACTCTTCCTTCTTCTTCTCGACCACGT
>Ga0187777_10000234_pt1 | contig 41763 bp, 28 predicted proteins | sample 1015_Q2_SP5_10_M_FD_132416 | JGI IMG/M metagenome (GOLD analysis project Ga0187777, IMG submission 132416) | Tropical peat soil microbial communities from peatlands in Department of Meta, Colombia - 1015_Q2_SP5_10_MG | ecosystem: Environmental > Terrestrial > Soil > Wetlands > Peat | place... | reverse complement strand
TACGGTTTCGTAGGGGTGGTAGTTTCTTTGAAGGATCTTTCCGCCTCGATCTGGCTGTGGCATCGCAAGAACGGCGAGTGGGCTATCACGAAGGTGATCGAAATCCCCGCAGAACCAGCCGATCCAGAGAAGCTTCCGCCACTGCTCAAGGGATTCAAAGCTGTACCGCCGCTGGTCACCGACATCAATCTCTCGTTGGATGACCGTTTTCTGTACGTCTCCTGCTGGGCGACGGGTGAATTCCAGCAATACGATGTTTCCGATCCATTCCATCCCAAATTGACCGGCTCCGTTCACCTTGGCGGAATCGTGCGGCGGGCTTCGCATCCAGCACATCCAAATCGACCACTTAACGGCGGCCCGCAAATGGTGGAAGTCAGCCGTGACGGGCGGCGCGTCTACTTTACGAACTCTCTCTATGCACCCTGGGACGAGCAGTTTTATCCCGATGGTGTGCGCAGTTGGATGGTGAAGCTCGATGCAAAGCCGGAAGGCGGCATCGCGGTGGATCCAAAGTTCTTTCTGGAGTTCGACGGTTTGCGCAGCCACCAGGTACGCCTGGAGGGCGGCGACGCTTCGTCCGACTCGTATTGCTATTCATGATGCACTTCGAACTGTGGGCCTGGGCCACTCTTTTTGCGCTCGGCGCATGGCACGGAATCAACCCAGCCATGGGATGGCTGTTTGCGGTCGCGCTCGGCCTGCAGAAACAAACGAGCAAGGCTGTCTGGCAATCGCTCGTGCCGATCGCTACCGGCCATGTTCTGGCGATTGGAGTGGTCGTAGCGGTGGCGTTGCTCGCGGGAGAGGTGTTTTCCCTCCAATACGCGCGCGTGTTCGTTGCGGTCCTTTTGTTTGGGTTCGGGCTTTTCCGTCTGATTTGGGGAAAACACCTCCGATTTGGAGGAATGCAGGTAGGATTCCGGGACCTGACCATCTGGTCTTTACTGGCCGCTTCCGCGCACGGGGCTGGGTTTATGCTGTTGCCTATCTTGCTGGGGATGTCCGGAGTGCATGGCGGCCACGAAATGCATGCTTTCCCCATGTCGAGTGCGTGGATGGGATCGCTGGCGGTGGCCATTCACACCGGATCTTATTTGCTCGTGACCGGATTGATCGCGTGGGTTGTTTACACCCGACTTGGTCTCGCGGTGCTGCGTCGCGCATGGTTTAACATGGACCGCATTTGGGCCGTTTCCCTCATCCTGGCAGCCGGCCTCACTCTCATCGTCTAGAAACTCTCGGACAAATGATCGGGCTACCCGGTAGGCCACCCACAGAGGCTAAAGCCGACCGAAATGGCAAAGCTCAAAGAGATCATGGAGAGCTAGCGGCGCTTGAGAGCTTCGAGTTCATCGAGGGTACTGGGCCAGTCTGATCGCAGGAGCCGCGACAGGCTGCGGTCGGCAAGGAGCCTTCCGCCCGTCTGGCAGCGGGCACAATAGTTGGTCTCGTTGTCGGCGTAACGAATTCGCTGCACTTTTTCCCCGCATCTCGGGCAAGGCTTCCCGTAGCGCCCATGAACCGCCATCCCATCGCGGAAGGCGGTCACTTTTTCCGGAAAGGCGAGCTTGGCTTCGGCGCAGAGCCGGTCCATCCACATTTGAAGGATTTGGCGCGTCGCGGCGAAGAGCCTTTCCCACTCGTCATCCTTGAGCTTCTGGGTGAGGGCTACGGGCGACAGTTGTGCCGCGTGCAGGATCTCGTCCGAATATGCGTTGCCGATGCCGCTGATGAGGCGCGGGTCGGTCAGCGCCCGCTTCAAGGTGCGATTCTCGACCGTCAGCGCAGCGCGAAACGAGCTCAAATCGCTTTCGAAGACCTCAATTCCTCCCGGGTCGATGGAACTCAGCCCTTCTTCGCCCGCAATAACATGGAGCGATGCGCGGCGCTTCGATCCGGCCTCAGTCAACACCAATGACCCATTCGGAAAATCGAATGCCGCCAGGTTTTGCCGCCCCGCCAGTTTCACTCCCGCAGATCGCCAATGCAGCCGGCCGGCGATCATCAGGTGCAGCACCAACCAAAGATCCCCCTCAAGTCCGACCGCGACGCGCTTGCCGATACGCCGAAGCTTACGAACCATGCGGCCCTCCGCCTGGTCAGGCGGCGGATCCACTGTTCGGAGCAAAAAGGGACTAGCCAGTCGGACTCTCTGCAGTGGCTGCGCAACGATGCGCGCTTCGAGCGCTTCGACATAGGCTGTAATATCTGGCAGTTCCGGCATGCGGATAAGATTGCAAGCCGCAATTCACTTTTGCAACTCCGCGAACGGGGGTATGCGGAGGTTACTTAAGGGTCGCAAGCAAAGAGCGCCAGCAAAATAAGAGAAGCGCTCCAGCCCGAGACGAATCAGGCCAGAGCGCTTCTGCTAAATCATTTTAGTTTGCTGGCAGGAAGACTATTCGAAGCTGCCGGTCACGCCCTGGAACCCGTGGCGCGCCTGCTTGAATAGCCATTTCATGACACGAGTGACGTCGTAGCAATAGGCAACGTTATAGCCAAGAGTGGAGAAGCAGTGAGGCTCGCAGCCCTTCTTCATTTCAGCCAGTTGCTTGAGATCGAACTTCTCGTTTTCCACCGCGCCCCAGTCGTATGTGGCGTTATACATCGGGAAGCAGGGAGCCACGGTTCCGTCTGTGCGAATAATCAGCCAGTTTTGGCCGGCGCGGCAACCCCAATGTTCTCCCACGCCGCGCATGAAACCTTTCATGTTCTGAAGACGGGGGATGGAGTCAACCATCTTGTAGCCCTGGCGCTGTTTGTCGATCAGGTAATCCAGAAGATCGTCGACCATGGGGAAGTCTTCCGGTCGAATATAGGTATCATTTTCGTGCAAATGCTTGAAGTGCGACTGCTCCATCATGGGAGCTTCGTTGACGTGGAATGTAAGAGAAATGCCGTTGTCGTGGGCGATTTCCACGAGCTCTTTGACGTCATCAATATTTGTGCGGCAGATATTTGTGTTGAAGAAGACCGTATAACCGTAGCGATACTGCCGTTTGACCAGGTAGTCGAAGTAGGACCGGACGTGTTCCAGAGCCTTGGGTAGCCCGGGCTTCTCCTTAATGGCGTCTACGGCAAAGTTGATTGTGGCAATTCCCGCGTCCGCGAGCCTATCTGTCACTTCCGGCCGCAGCAGGCGCGCATTCGTGGCCAGATAAACCCAAAAGTCTTTTTTCGCGGCATAGTAAATGACCTTGTGCACGAAGTCTGGGCGCAGCAGAGGTTCTCCGCCAGTGGGGGCCAACACGCGGCATGGCGTAGCCTCAAGCCAGTCAATGGCCCGCCGGGCAGTGTCTTCGGTCATGCCCTTCACGCGATTGTCGTAGGACCAGCAGTAGTGGCAATCCAGATTGCATTTCCACTCCGTGAACAGGTAGGCGATGATTGGCTGAAAATCTCCGGGCAGAAAACGAGATTTGAAGTACGGCACCATCCAACCCCGCATGTTTTTCAGAACGCGAGAGGCGGGCCAATGCCTTTTTCCAGTGCGCAGAACCTGATCGTGCGCAGCGATATCTTCCATATTGAGTTCGTGCAGCAGCTCCGGATGTTGTGGAAATACCGGTTCAGGAAGAGCGGCCGGTTCCCGCGGCGTCTGGGGCAGGGTCCGCTGGTTCGGCTGTTGAAGCAGATTGTGTAATGGAACATCCAGTCGAAATCGCTGTGTGGGAATTGTAGGGAGCGGTGGTTGTTCCACAGTGGACATGTATCATACCTCTATGTTGCGTAGGATATAGGCATGCCCCATCTAGGCTAGCGTGCCGGTGAAGTCACCAATACCAACCTGAGTCGTTCGGCCCTCTGAAAACCCCCACAGAGATGCCCAGGAAGCAATGGCGCCCCCCCTGGTAACAACTAGTTTGATACGCGAGATTGTCCCCGAGATACATGGAACCTCAAAAAAATCTACAACTCTTCTTGAATCCGTCTGCGTCTGTTATGCCCCGTCAGGCACCCAAACGCAAATAGACCCCCTTGGGATGTGGGCGGAAGTTCCTTCCCCTGCAGGATACCGAAGCGAACGCGCTTTCGCCAGCAAAAGAACATGTCCTAAGCCGTCCAAGCCGGGGGCTCAAAGAGACCGAAGTTCCCGGACGCGGCGCTCGAGTTCCCGAGTAATTTCGTTTGCGTCCTGGTCCGGAGAGAAACTCACCGGCGCGCCGATCGTAACCTTCACGTGGCCCGGCCAGGCGAAAGTTCGCTCCTTCTGCTTCAGGTCATACAAGCCATCCAGGTGCATGGGGACAATCGGAATATTCAACTGCTTTGAAAGCAACCCAATTCCTGAACGAAAGGGCGCCATTTCTGCAGTCGGAGTCGTTATTCCTTCGGGAAAAACAAGGATGTTCCAGCCACGATCCACAAGATTTCCGGCGAAGGCAAAGCTGTGGAGAAATCCGGATTGCTTCGGCAGGGGAAAAACGTTGAAGAGGCTCAGGGCGAGAAAATATCGCAGGTGTTCCATGAACCTCTCAAACAGGCTCAGATCTTTCGAGGGGCGCCGCATTTCCGCAAGCCTTTCGCCCCTCATGGCAGTCGCGAGCCGGTGCCGGAATCGCGCATGGAGCGCCGGCAGAACCCAGGCGATATCGAGATAGGTGACGTGGTTGGAAATGACGAGGACGGGACCCCGAAGTCCGCGGAGATTTTCCCGGCCGCGGATACGAGGGGCGGCAAGAAGGTAGGTCGCGGGCCAGGCAAGAGTGTAATAAACAACAAGGCGGAACAACGTGGTGAACCAGTTTTGTGGCCAGGTAGGATACACGTGCTCCACAGTCGTGGAAGATCCATCCTTGAGAAGCTTTTCGAGCTGGCCAACGGTGGCAACTTCGGAGATTTGGGCGTCGTTCAAGCTGACCTGGTAGCGCTCTTCGAGAGCACTCAAAAGTTCCACGCGATCGAGCGAACTCAGGCCCAGGTCGGTCTCGAGATTCGCGGAGCCGGAGTCGAGCCGAGCCGGACGGCCGGTAATCTGGGTTATCAAGGCGGCCAGGGATCCGCTGTCCTGCAGGACGCTGTGCGCATTCGGGTGCGAGTTCTTCACCGCTTCGCGGATAAGAGGAAGAATGGGCTTCTGTGTGGAAGTCCGAGGGAAATCCGGCTGAGGCCAGACGACCCAATTGCGAATCCTCTGATATTCCGCCAGTGAGCGATTGGCGTTTTCAATGGCGGAGGCCGGCACAGCATCGGGACTCTTCATTAAAAGGACGGCGCAAGCTTCGGCGTTGCCTCCCTTTTCCATTCCGACCACCACGCAATCGCGGACACCCGGCTGGCTCCGAATAGCCTTTTCGAGGTCCTCCGGATATACATTCATACCGGAAGAAGTGACGATGACGTTCTTGCGACGACCCTTGAAAAAGAGATGACCGTTTTCGTCGGTCTCCGCGATATCGCCGGTTCGAAACCAGCCGTCCGACTCCGCTACCGCTTGCCTCTCGCCCTGACGCTGATAGGCAGTTGCCACGCTTTCTCCGCGTACCAGGATTTCGCCATTCTCGTCGACCCGCACTTCCATGCCAGGGAAAACCTTGCCAATGGAACCTCGCGTTGAGCGGAAGGGGTGATTCAGGCTGATCAAAGAGGTAGTTTCCGTCATGCCGTAGCCCTGAATCACGGCGTAGCCCAGACGGTTCCAGAACGTCTCCACGTTTTCGTCCAGCGCCGCCCCACCGGAGATGAATGCCCAGAATTTCCATCCGAAGCGTGCGTGAATTCTTCGGAAAAGCCACCAACGATGGAGGAAGTGCTTTTTTTCTGCAAGGACGAAGATCTTCCGGAACCGGTCTCCCTTCCCATCGCGCTCCTCCTGACGTTCCACTTCGCGCTGCAGAGACTCTATAAAGCGAGGAACCGCAACCAGCACAGAAACGCGCTCCCGATGGATGGTCTCCATCAGCTCTGCCGGTTTCAGCGAATCGTGGAAAACCACCGTACCCGCCAGGAGCGGAGGAATGAACACGCCGAGCATTTGCCCAAAGACGTGGCTCAAGGGAAGGAGATTCAAAAAGCGGATAGGGTGAAAAATCTTTTCGTAACGAAGATACTTCTGGATTTCGGGCTCGAGCGGCTCAATGTTCGCCAAAACGTTTCCGTGCGAAATCACCACGCCACGCGGTTCGGCGGTGGTGCCCGACGTGAAGATGATTTCCAACGTGTCCTGGCGGGAGAGGGCTGGTGAAAGGTAAGGCGAGGAGTCGTGGCGTGCGATATGGGCAGGGAGCGATTCCAAGGGAATGGACGGAACGGATTCGCATTCTTTGTGTGCCTGCGCCTGAAAGATAAGCTTCGCGTTCACTTCCTTGGCAACACGAGAGGCAAATTCGTCGGTGGACGCATGGTCGATGGGAACGATCACAGCCCCTCGAAGCAGACATCCCAAAAAAGCAATGATCCACTCCGCTGAGTTTTCGCCCCACAGCAGTACAGCGTCGCCCTTTTTAATACCTCTCGTTTCCAGTTCACGCGCCAGGCGGTTTGCTTCTTCCGCAATCCGGGCGTAGCTCCAGCTTTCCATGCGGTAGCCCCGCCGCTGGCGCACGGCAATCTCCCCGCCGCGGGCAGAATACTTCTGGACGAACTTTAAGAGTGACTCCACAGAACCCCTGGACATCTATTTTACAGTTGAGAATAAACCACGAGCAGCGTCGTGGCGCCATACCCTTTGATAAGCTCTACTTGCGGTGGGATACACGGAAAAAGTCGCCGTCATTGGCGCGGGAATTTCAGGACTGGCTTGCGCCTTTCGCCTGGCAGAGCTCGGGCTGGGCCCCCGCGTGTATGAGGCGGAGGGGCACGCTGGGGGCGTGATCGAGACGGTCAGGAGAAACGGTTTTCTCTTTGAGACAGGACCGCAGAGCCCGCGATTCCCGGAGCCGGTGTGGAAGCTTGTGCTCGAGTTGGGTCTTGCAGACAAGTTTGTGGCGGGAGATCCGAAGGCGAAACGCTACGTTTTGCGGGACGGGCGTTTGCATCTGGCTCCGTTTTCTCCAGGCGGACTGATCGCCACGCGGTTGGTAAAGCCTCAGTCGAAACTGCGGATTCTTGCCGAGGTTTTAGGTAATACGTCTCCCCCGGAACAGGAAGAGAGTTTGGCGCAATTCGTGGAACGGAAATTCGGGAAGGATGTGCTCGACTATCTCGTTGATCCGGTGATTTCCACGGTTTTCTTTGGCGACTCACAGAAAATGGGGATGGAGAGCGCCTTCCCCGCGCTGGTCGAGTGGGAACGCAAGCACGGCAGCCTGGTGCGAGGCGCCCTGCGTTCACGCAAAGGCCAGAACGGGGCCAAATCCAGTACCGCGCCAAAACCGATTCGCTCTAGCTCCCATTCCGAGAAGCTTCGCGTCACCGATTCGCTCCCTTCGCTGGGGTCGTTCAAAGCGGGGATGGGCACCCTTCCGGAGAAACTGGCAGAAAAACTGAAAGAAAATATTCGCTACCGCGAAAGGGTCGAGTGTATTGCTCCATCGCCCGGAGAGAATGCCTCAACAAGCAGCGGCTGGAAAGTCCGGCTGCAGAATGGCCAGGAAATCCAGACGGAGTCTCTGGTGTTAGCCGTGCCGGCGTATGCCGCAGCAAGCCTGTTGGAAATCACGGCGCCGCAACTGGCGTCGCTGCTCAATGCCATCGAATATGCGCCCGTCTGCACGGTCTCCAGCGCTTATGATCGCAGAGTTGTTTCGCACAACCTGAACGGATTCGGATTCATGGTGCCTCGCCGCGAGAGTTTAGAGACCATCTGCACATTCTGGAACTCCTCCTTGCTTGAAGGGCATGCTCCCGAGGGACAAGTGGTCATGACCAGTTTCGCCGGCAGAGACGCAAATCAGCCTCTGTTCGCAATGTCGGAAGACGAGTGCGCACAAAAGATCGAAGCCGAGAATGCAAAAATCCTGGGAATAACAGGTACGCCCATTGACCGCATGGTATGGAGAAGCGCGAAGGCGCTGCCACAATACAACATTGGGCACGCGCGTCGCGCAGCCCAAGTCGCTGAAATGCTGCGCTCATTACCGAACCTATATCTGGCGGGCAATTATCTGACGGGCCGCTCCATTGGGGATTGTGTTCAAATTGCGTATCGAATCGCCGAAGATTTGCATAGCCAAGTGCACCGGTAAAACATCCAAAGGGTCGTTAGTTGACCCAGGGCAGGGAAAGTTGATTCAGGCACTGATATGGATTGCCGCAATCATAGGGATCTTCGCTTTGCTCGGCCTGCTCTACCAAATAGCCGGGACGCGAAGGGACGCTCGTCTTTATCCGCCGCCGGGAAAGATGGTGGACCTCGGCACTCACAAGCTCCATGTGCTGGCAAAGGGCTCAAGCCAAGGTTTGAGCGGTCCCACCATTTTGTTGGAAGCGGGATTGATGTCCACGGTCTTGAGCTGGACCGATCTGCAGGAGGAGCTGTCGAAATCGTACCGGGTGGTCAGCTATGACCGGGCTGGCTTGGGCTGGAGCGATCTGGGTCCGATGCCCAGAACTGCCGAAAGGATCGTGGAAGAACTCCATATGATGCTGCAGCGGGCAAACATTGCGCCTCCTTATGTTTTGGTGGGCCACTCCTTTGGCGGCCTGACCATGCCGCTTTTTGCCGCACGGTATCCGGAAGAGATCGTCGGTATGGTGCTTGTTGATCCGGTGGCGCCGGCCGAGTGGAATCCGCCTTCGGAGCAGGATCGGAAAATGACGCGCATCGGCGCCACGGTGTGCCGTCGCGCGGCGTTTCTCTCTCAATTTGGCCTCATCCGGTTCGTTGGGTTTCTTCTTACGACGAAAGCAAAAGACGTGGCTGGCCGACTTGTCCGGCTCATCAGCCGCGGGACGCCGAGTCAATCAGGGACGGTCTCGAGCCCCTGGTTCTGGGCTTTGCCTGCCAACGAAAGAGCGATGGCGGCGGTGTTCTGGATACAGAAAAAATTCGCGCTGACCATCGCGAGCCAATTGGAGAACCTCCCGGTAAGCGCGGCCAGCCTGGAGCAAGCCGGTTTCACGACCGATAAGCCCGTGGTGATTTTTTCGGCAAACACTGCGCCGAAACGGCGCCGGGAAGAACACAAGGCCATGGCGGAACGGCTATCCCTGGGTGAGCACGTGACCGCGCACAACAGCAATCACTGGATCATGCAGGAGGAGCCAACGCTACTTTTGGATGCCATTCGAAACGTGGCGGCTTCGAGGGATTCTGCTGCCTCGCCCACGGCGGAGGGATTGCCTAAGCGTGGCGTGGTGGGCAAGGTTTAGCGGAAACTCGTTCAAGACGTAAGGTCCGCGAAGAAAAATGGGGGAGTTATGACAATCTTTCGTGGACATTGCGGCGGTTTCGTCTTCACTTTTTTGCTGTGCGCCGCTCCTCCCACCTTGTTGAGCCAGAGCAACCTTCCGTCCACCTCATCTTTTCTGGAGAGATCTTCCTCAGACTATCCGGCAATGGCGCCCAAACAAAACGACGCCGTAATCGCCGAGATGATCGAGCGCAACCGTTTGCGAGCGGAAGAACTCCAAGGGTACTCGGCATCGCGGACTTACGAGGTACGAAATCCGGCGGGGAAGATAAGCGCGCAAGCAGTCGTCAAGCTGGAGTACGAAGCTCCCGACAAGAAAATGTTCTCAAAGACGTCGGAAAGCGGGTCGGTGGTGGTGCGCCAACTGGTATTCGATCGCCTGATCGAAAACGAGCAAGACACCGTGGCTGGTCCGGAGCATAGCCGCAGCGCTATCACCGATGAGAACTATGTCTTTACGCCGGATGGCGAAGGTGAAGTCGGTCCCTACCATTGTCTAATCTTTAAAGCGACGCCAAAGCGGAAGGAAAAATACCTGTTCGAAGGAAGGATCTGGGTCGATCGGCAGGATTTCGCCATCGTAAGGATCACTGGCCAACCTGCGAAATCGCTGTCTTTCTGGATCAAGCGAGCCGATTTTGTACGCCAGTATGAGAAGGTCGGAGGTTTTTGGCTTCCCAGTCGCGACGAGACAACTGTGGAAGTGAAGGTCTATGGAACGGTTGTCTTCAGTATCGACCATCAGAACTACGTGATCCACCACTCGGTCTCTTCACAGCTTCGAACCGCGGCAAGCGCAGGCAGGGCAGACGATCAAAGCGTGGACCACTGACGGGGGCTCGAAGGACTTGCCAAGGAAATCCCGTCAGGCCTCAGCTTGCAAGCTTAGCGAGCGAGCCAAATCGCATAGCGAATCGCTTGAAAAACCGTCCACTGGTGATGTACCCGGAGGACGCGATACCAATAAACAACGGAATGTGCTTTCATGACGTGCCCTCGTTTCACGAGCCACGAAAATTCTCGTTTCGGAGCCCGGTCTAACCGTCCTCATCTGGTTTACGCGAACGCCAGACACGGCACATCACGAAATGGAACGATTTTGTACTCCCCCGGAATGTTCTCTGTTGCATACCTCGATGTTGGTAGAAAGAAATGCTTCTTTATCCGAGCAGGCCTTGTTTCTCCAAAACCTAGACAAAGCTGGCAAACACCTCATTGCAGTTGTAGGATAGTTTCAGTTCGTAAGCGGACGCGGGGTTCCGCCTTGCTTGCGGACATACCATCCTTTCGAGGCCCGGGTTGGCCAGATTCGCTCCCTGCCGCCAGGAACCAAGCCGTCGTATCTTCGACGGACAGCAACGGAAGCGTGCTGCGGTCCCCTACTCAATAAAACTTGCCCGAATTACCGCGATACTCTTCCTGTTCTGCCTTCTGCCGAGCGGGTGCCAAACCCGCGGGAACAAGCAACACCCCTCTATTGAGCTCAGCAGGATTCCGCCGGCAGCGCAGGGTGGCCGGGAGCGAGTCGACACCATAGCGGGACGTGTTACCGGCGCAAAGCCGGGGCAGCACATTGTCGTATACGCGAGGAGCGGACCGTGGTGGGTGCAGCCCTGGCCGGACCAACCTTTCCTCACCATCCAGCCAGACACCACGTGGAGCACCACGACGCACCTGGGTTATGAGTATGCAGCGCTCCTGGTGGACCCGTCTTACCAACCGCCACCCACAATGGATGTGGCTCCCACCCAAGGCGGTTCCGTCCTTGCCGTCAAGATCGTGAATGGAGTTGGGACCTTGCCTCCGCTGCCCACGGAACCCATTCACTTTGGCGGATACGACTGGGACGTGCAGACAAGCTCTGCCATCAGGGGAGGGGTGAACAATTTGTACGATGCTGACAATGTCTGGACAGATGCGGGAGGGGCACTTCACCTACGGATCAGCAAGAAGCCCAAAGGGTGGACGTGCGCTCACGTGATTCTGAATCGTAGCCTTGGCTACGGAACCTACAGCTTTGTCGTGCGAGAGACATCTCACATGGAACCTGCCGCGGTTCTGAGCATGCATACGTTCGATCAATGGGGAGGAGATCAGCACTATCGGGAGATGGACATAGAAATCGGCCACTGGGGCGACCCCGCGAGCAAGAACAATGCGCAGTATGGCATCCAGCCGTTTTATGTTCCCGGCAATGTGTCGCAATTTGTAGAACCCTCAGGTAAGTTGACGGAAACGATGCGCTGGGAAGCTGGCCAGGCAAGTTTTAAGACGGTGCGCGGATCCTTTCCGCAGGCAGGATCACCTGTGATATACGAGCATACATTCACGACGGGCGTACCCACTCCCGGCCGCGAACTGCTGGAATTTATGCTCTATATCGTCCCCAGCGATAAAGATCCGATCCAAAAAGGAACCGAGGTTGTCGTTGAGAAATTCGAATACTTCCCGTGACGGCGGCCTCAGGACGCACTGGCTCTTTCGCGGGGCGCTTGCGGCGCTGGCCTTGGTGTATCTCGCTGCGTGCGTACATGCGCTGGACCCTCGTCGTATGGCCTCTCAATATATGCAGGAGAACTGGGGAAGTGAGAGGGGCTTCCCTGGCGGGAAGGTATCCGCGATCGCGCAGACGAGTGACGGTTATCTTTGGATCGGGACGGACAAAGGCCTGGTTCGATTCGATGGACTGAACTTTCGCGTTTTTTCGCAAGCGATTCCCATGTCCATGCCCATCGGCCCGGTCCAGGCTCTGCTGACGGATTCGGAAGGGAATTTGTGGGTCCTGTTGGAGAGTACCAAGATCCTGCGCTACCACGATGGAAAGTTTGAGCTGGGTCGCGAGGAAGCCGAGTATGGCGTGACTGCCATGGGCCGGCGAGGGGACGGGACAGTTCTCTTCTCGTCCGTTGCCTACGGGATGTTCGCGTACAACAAAGGAAAATTCGAGGTTCTTCAACCTCGACGTGGTGAATCTGACTCCGGAACAAACGCCGCCACCGAACCAAACGATACGCTGTCCAGCCGCTTGGCTTGGGCCACGAGCGTTGCGTCCCATCATATAGCCGAGCCCAGCTCTTCTGTGGTTTCGATGGTCGAATCTTCCACCGGAAAGATGTGGCTTGGTACTCGAGACAAGGGTCTCTTTTCCGTACATGACGGACAGATTTCCCCTTTGGCAGACGGGCGCCCCAGCGGGGAGCTTACGTGTTTGCTTCCCATGGAAAGTGGAAAATTATGGGTCGGCACCGAAAAAGGCCTCATGGTGTGGAACGGCGCCAGTTTTAGTCAGAGCGACGTGCCTTCCACCCTCCGGGAAGCCAAGGTTCTGGCCATGATTCGCGACCGCGATTCGAACATCTGGGTAGGCACGACTAACGGCCTCCTGCGGTACAACGATGCCTCCTTTGCCGAAGAAGTTCCCGCAACCAATGGACCCGTTACCGCACTTTTCGAAGATCGCGAAGGAAATCTCTGGGCGGGAAATCCTCGGGGCATTGAGCGCCTGCGCGACACCACGTTCATTACATATTCCGTAGGAGGTCTTCAGTCGGAAAGCAGCGGTCCGATCTACGTCGACGATGAAAGACGTGCCTGGTTCGCTCCGTTTGAAGGCGGGCTCCACTGGCTGAAGGATGGAAAAAGCGGAACCGTGACAAACGATGGACTGAGCCGAGATGTGGTCTATTCGATCGCGGGCGACAAGAACGAGCTTTGGATCGGGAGGCAACTGGGCGGACTAACGCACCTCTATTATGACAACGGCCAAATCACTACAAAAACGTACACGGAGGCGGATGGGCTCCCGCAAAACGGGGTCTACGCGGTTTATCGTGGCGAGGACGGGGCGGTCTGGGTTGCAACGCTAAGCGAGGGCATCGGCGAATATAAGGACGGACGTTTTACAACGTATTCGAAAACGAATGGATTGGCGTCCGACACGGTCACCTCCATTGCGGAAAGCCCCGACAAGACCATGTGGTTTGGGACCCCCCTTGGGCTAAGCGCGCTTTCGAATGGCCAGTGGCACACCTATACCGTTCGTGACGGTCTGCCTGGCGATAATGTGAATTGCCTGTTTTCAGACACGGACGGGGTGCTGTGGATCGGAACTGCGTCCGGACTCGCGTTTCTGAGGTCCGGCCGAGTGCTGGCGCCCGATGCCGAGCCGGCGTCTCTGCGCGAGGAAATATATGGAATTCAGCAAGACCGTGAAGGACGGTTGTGGATCGCGACTTCGAATCACGTGCTGGCCGCAAAGCGCGATGGACTTCTTGGGGGCGGTTCCCACCCGCCGGACGTGCGGGAGTATGGAATCGAGGATGGTCTGCAGGGAGTGGAGGGGGTAAAGCGACAGTATTCCGTCTTCGCAGACACGTTTGGGCGAATCTGGTTTTCGATGAATCGAGGCCTCTCGGTTGTGGACACCTCCCGGGTGGTGGTCAGCTCGGCGCCCGCGATCGTACAAATCGAAGGGCTTTCCTGGGATGGTAATCCCCTTGAATTGCAGAAGAATCTTCGCATTCCGGCGGGAGGGCATAGAGTCACCTTTTCCTACGCGGGTCTGAGTCTCTCGGTTCCAGACCGGGTGAAATTTCAGTACAGACTGGACGGATTCGATCAGCACTGGAGTTCCCCGGTCTCCGCGCGGGAAGCTGTGTACACGAACCTGAGCGCGGGCGCCTACCAATTTCGGGTGAAAGCCAGCAATAGCGACGGACTATGGAACAGCCCCGAAGCGGTCCTGCCCTTTGAAATCGAGCCACTGTTCTGGCAAACGTGGTGGTTCCGGCTGGCTGCTGTGGTGGCCCTGGCGGCTCTGATCATACTGATATTTCATCTTCGAACGGTCCGCCTGACGCGGCAAATGAATATGCGGTTTGAAGAGCGGCTGGCGGAGCGGACTCGCATCGCGCAGGAACTTCATGACACCTTGTTACAGGGATCCATGAGCGCCTCCATGCAGCTGCACGTGGCGGAAGAACAGCTGCCCGACGATTCACCAGCCAAACCGCTGGTCAGGCGCGTTCTGCAATTGATGGGGCAAGTCATTGAGGAGGGCCGGAACGCGGTTACCGGTCTTCGGTCAGGCCCGCACGGTTCGATCGATCTGGGACAGGCATTTTCGCGAGTGCGGCAAGAGTTGACTGCCACGGAAGCGCCTGATTTTCATGTCATCGTAGAAGGCGCGGCGCGTCCCTTACAGCCCATTATTCGTGATGAGATCTACGCGATCGGGCGGGAAGCTTTGATTAATTCATTCCGGCACTCCCATGCCAGCAGCATTGAGGTCGAGCTAGAATATGCGGCCGACAAGCTGCGGGTGTTGGTCCGCGACAACGGAGTCGGTATTGATCCCGAAGTGTTGGATACGGGGCGCGACGGACACTGGGGGTTGGTAGGCATGCGCGAGAGAGCGAAAAGAATCGGTGCAAAGCTTAGAGTCTTGAGCCGTGCCGCGGCGGGCACGGAGGTGGAACTCTCCGTTCCCAGCAACATTGCCTACGTACCCGGAAGTTCGTCTGCGGCATCAAAGAAAAATAGCTTTTTGTCCTTCAAACGAAATCGTACGGCCCCAACGTCTCATACGAAAGAAGACTGATGCTCGTGTCTACTCCAATTCGGGTTTTGTGCGTGGATGATCATCCTCTCCTTCGCGAGGGGATCGGCACGGTCATCAACACGCAAGCGGACATGGAATTAGTAGGACAGGCGTCCAACGGGCAGGAAGCCATCCAACAGTTCAGGAAGCACCGGCCAGACGTGACTCTGATGGACCTCCGGCTGCCCGACAAGAGCGGCATCGACACGATGATTGCCATACGAACCGAATTTTCCGACGCGCGCATCATCATGCTCACGACGTTCGAAGGAGACGTGGAAGTCCAGCGAGCTCTGGAGGCCGGAGCACGGGCCTATATCCTGAAAAGCATGCCTCCCAAAGAACTGCTGGAAGTGATTCGCCAGGTTCATGCCGGGAAAAAACGCATACCCACGCAGGTTGCGGCGCAACTGGCAGAGCACCTCAGCGATGAAGCGCTTACAGCCAGGGAAATCGAAGTCCTTCGAAGCGTTGCCGAAGGAAACAGAAACCGGGATATAGCCGAGCGGCTGTTCATTACCGAAGAAACGGTGAAGGTCCACATCAAGCACATCATGGAAAAACTGGGCGCCAATGATCGTACCCAGGCCGTGGCCATAGGTCTGCGCCGGGGAATTATCCACCTCTAGGGCGGGACCTAATCAGCAAAAACCCCTACCCCCAAAGAGGTACCAAAAAATGCCGAAATGAGGGGTTTCCTTGCTTGTTTGCACAAGCGTAGGTTGAGTCAGTCCTGCGATTCGAAGGTCAAAATCGGAGAAACGCCCTGCAAAGATTGTTTTCCACATTTCCGGGCGGCAGGCCTGGAACGGGCCTGTTGCTGTTGCGCACTGCTGTCGGGATCACAGCAGTCGTACAGGGAATTCTGTATCTGTCGAGCACAGCGGTTCATTCTGCCCTTGTGTGGGTCGCTGGAGTGGCATTGATCCTGGGTGGCGTCGCGCTGGTAATCGGATTACTGACGCCACTGGCGGGATTGCTGGTGGGGCTATGCGTCACGGGAATGGCTCTCTCCTGGCTGCCTGTGCCTCCCTTCGCGTTGCTCGATTCCCGGACGGTGGACTCCGGAATGATCGTGACAGCCATAGCTATTGTATTGCTTGGGCCTGGAGCCTTTTCGATTGACGGCTATCTGTTCGGGCGCAGGGAAATCGTGATTCCACCGCGTCCTCCCGAACCATAAAGTCCTCAGATCTCCGCTTTGTTACGGTATATTCACATGCCGGGCACATGCCGCGTGTCTGCGCGCGAAAGTTTATTCGCCTAACGAAAAAGTACATAGCCGCAAGTAGCAAAAGTCAATCCACCAAAGGTGGTATTTCATCTCTCCCTTCCAGAGGTAAGCAAAAAACATTCCATTTCGGGATGTGGGCCGGTCTCCGATTTTTGTATACCTGAGCGCGTCGTCCCAAAAACCAAAAGGCCAATCGTAAATCTCTTTCGGGCTACAGGAAGGTAACAATGAATCTGCAAGTCCATTCTTTCGATACATCCAAAGCGAATCTTCGTCAGCAGGAAGGAATCCGGCAAACCTCTGAGGAACGGCTTCTGGCCGCGGCGAAGCGTGGGAAGTCTGAGGCATTCGAAGCTTTGTTCGAAGCCCACAGGGAAAGGTTGTTCAGGTCCGCGTTTTGCATCACGCGAAATCGAGAGGATGCGGAGGACGCTCTGCAAGATTCGCTGCTGAGAGCGTTCGTTCATATCAACAGCTTTCATGGCAGGTCCAGTTTTTCCACCTGGCTCACGCGGATCGTGATCAATTCAGCGCTCATGATTCGCCGCAAGAATCGGAACGCGCGCCAGATCTCCGCGGATGACCTGCTCCACTCCGGCGATTCCAAGTTGCACCTTCAGATTCCGGACCGCTCTCCAAATCCAGAGCAGCGCTACGTGGAAGGGGAGAGGAGGAGAATTCTACATAAGGCCATCGGCGGGCTCCGTCCACGAATTCGGGCGGTTGTTGAGATCGGCCACTTGCAAGAGCGCCCGATGAAGGAGACTGCGCGTGTTTTAGACATCTCCCTGGCGGCGGCCAAAGGACGTTTCTTTCATGCTCGCACGGCGCTGCGCAAATCCGTCGCACTCAGGTCTTACGCTCGGGCAAGAACGAAGCCCGCGGCTTAAACGCAGGGGTAAACGGGGGGATCGGTAGCCCTTGGCATGTAAACGACGACGGGGTGGCAAAAGGGGGGAGTCGTGATTTCCAATATGACGCCGTTCACGTTGTTTCATGTGTTGCTTAGCCTGGTTGGTATAGTTTCTGGATTTGTGGTCGTGTTCGGGTTGATGATCGCAAAGCGGTTGAGTGGCTGGACGGCAATCTTCCTGATAACGACGGTGGCGACCAGCGTGACGGGGTTCCTATTCCCGTTCCATAAAGCTCTTCCTTCTCACATCCTAGGAGTTCTGTCGCTGATCGCACTGGCTGTCGCCATTTACGCTCTCTATAGCCGTGGGCTTGCCGGCGGGTGGCGCCGCGCCTATGTCGTAAGTTCGGTGGCGGCGCTCTATCTCAACGTCTTCGTATTGGTTGCGCAGCTGTTTATGAAGGTTCCCGCCTTGACAGCACTGGCCCCTACGCAATCGGAGGGCCCTTTTAAGCTTGCCCAGCTCTCCGTGTTGATTCTTTTTCTGGTGCTGGGCATTTTCGCCACAAAAAGATTCCGCCTTGTAGAAGCCGTAACCATCTGACGTTTAGAAGAGTTCGAGCATCCAACTTCGACATTCAAGAGTGCCGGGGGTATGGAATGAACTTTCTTTCAAAATACAAATATTGGATCGCGGGCGCATTTTGTCTGGGAGTCATAGGACTGATTATTGGCGCAATCCGCCCCAAGGGCGTATCCGGCGCGCCACCGAGTTCCCCTCCCGAGGTTGAGGTCGTTCAGGTCGAGCAAAAGGACGTTCCCATTTACGGAGAGTGGATTGGTACGCTCGACGGGTTGGTCAATGCCGACGTAAGGGCCCAGGTAACGGGCTACTTAATGCGGCAGGGATATCAGGAAGGCGCTTTCGTAAAGAAAGGGGACCTGCTCTTTCAGATCGACCCGCGGCCTTTTCAAGCGGCCCTTGACCAGGCGGAAGGTCAGCTGGCGCAGGCAAAAGCGATGCTTGCGAATGCCCAAGCCGTGCAACGAAGGACCGAGCTTGATGTAAACCGCTACACACCGCTGGCAAAGGAACAAGCGGCCAGCCAACAGGACCTCGACAACGCCGTCCAAAACAATCTTGCCGCCAAAGCTACTGTGGAGACGGTCAAGGCGCAAATCCAGACGTACGAGGCCGCCGTTGAGACAGCCAGGATTAATTTGGATTTCACGCGGCTTATAGCTCCCATCGATGGAATTGCCGGCCAGGCGCAACTTCAAGTCGGCGCCCTCGTAAGTCCCAGCAGCGGGCCGGTTACGTCCGTTTCCACTCTGGATCCCATCAAGGTTTATTTCACCGTCAGCGAGCCTCAGTATCTGGCGTGGCGAAAGCGCTTTCCCACCGAGTCCAGCCGCCTGGAAGCGGATAGGAATTTGCGGCTCCAACTGATCCTGGCGGATGGATCGACGTACCCGCACGAAGGCAGCTTCTATTTTGCTGATCGCCAGGTAAACGAGGGCACGGGAGCAATTCGACTCGCCGGGTTGTTTCCCAACCCGGGGAACATTCTCCGGCCGGGGGGCTACGGCAGGGTGCGTGCCGTCGTCCGGCTGCAGCACGATGCGCTGCTAGTACCGCAGCGGGCGGTCTCAGAGCTCCAGGGAGGCTATCAAGTCGCCGTCGTAAACAACGATCACAAGGTGGAGATCCGCACCATCAAGATCGGGGATCAGGCCGGCTCCGAGTGGGTGGTCGCCGAAGGACTGAAGCCCGGCGAAACCATCGTTGCGGAAGGCGTACAAAAGGTGCGCTCGGGTGCCCCCGTAAACCCGAAACCCTTTGGACAGGAAACAAAGGGGAAGTGAAGCCATGTCAAAATTCTTCATCAACCGCCCCATCGTCGCGATCGTTATCTCGATCGTTCTGGTGCTGGTCGGCAGCCTGACGATCCTGAGTTTGCCGGTCGCCCAGTTCCCCAACATCGCCCCACCGGAAATCCAGATTCTGGCTACCTACGTTGGCGCGGACGCACAAGCTCTGGAACAATCCGTCGCCACTCCCCTCGAGCAGCAGATGAGCGGGGTGGACAACATGAACTACATGTATTCGCTGAACGCCACCGGCAACTCCACAACCAGCCTAATCGTGGATTTCGATGCGAAGACGGACCCAAACAACGATTTCATTCTGGCCCAGTCACGCGAAACGCAAGCGGCGTCTCAGCTTCCCGTGGATGTGAACAACTACGGAATCACGGTTCGTAAAGCGGTTACAGCGCCGCTCATGCTGGTTGACGTTTACTCGCCCCGTGGAACGTACGACGCTACTTTTCTGGCCAACTATGCCTACATTAATCTGGTCGATCCTCTGCTCCGCTCGCAAGGAATCGGAAACGTGCAGGTGTTTGGCGCTGGGCAGTACGCGATGCGCATGTGGGTCAAGCCCGATCAATTGGCCAAACTCGGTGTTACTGTTCCGGATATTATCAGCGCTATCCAAGCGCAAAACACCGTGAACCCCGCGGGAAAGTTCGGTGGCGAGCCGGCTCCCCAAGGCACGGAGTTTACTTATTCGGTCCTCGCGCAAGGTCGTTTGGTTTCGCCGGAGGAGTTCGGGCAGATTGTGGTGCGCGAAACGCCGGACGGAGGCACGGTTCGTGTCCGCGATGTGGCCCGCATAGAATTGGGCTCTCAGGACTACAGCGTCGCTGGCCGTTTCAACGGCCAGGCCAGCGCGGTGCTCGCCCTTTACCAACTTCCGGGTTCAAATGCCGTGGAGGCGGCGGCCGCTGCGAACAAACTGATGACCCAATTGAAGCAGCGCTTCCCGCAGGACTTGGACTACGTGGTTGCACTGGACACAACGCGAGCCGTCACCGAAGGCATGAAGGAAATTGTCGTGACGCTTTTGATCGCGCTGGCGCTGGTCATCCTTGTTGTTTATATCTTTCTGCAGGGAATCCGCGCCACGTTGATTCCGCTCCTTGCAGTGCCTGTTTCGTTGGTGGGTACTTTCGTTCTGTTCCCTCTGTTCGGGTTTTCGATCAACACCCTTTCTCTGTTTGGTCTGGTGCTGGCGATCGGCTTGGTGGTGGATGACGCTATCGTGGTCGTCGAAGGTGTGGAGCGGCACATTGAAGAGGGGATGACGCCGAAGGACGCGGCTTTGAAAGCTATGGACGAGTTGTCCGGCCCTGTCGTGGGAATTGCCCTGGTTCTTTCGGCCGTGTTTGTGCCCACGGCGTTTATTCCCGGCATTACCGGAAAGCTTTACCAGCAGTTCGCTGTGACCATCGCGATTTCTGTTCTTCTTTCCGCGTTCAACGCGCTCACGCTCAGCCCAGCGCTCGCTGCTCTATTGCTGAAACCAAAGAAGCCGAGCAAGGGATTACTACGGAGGTTCTTCGATTGGTTTAACCGCGTCTTTGACCGCGGGACCGATGGTTATGTGCGGTGGAGCGCGGTGCTTCTAAAGAAGTCCGTAGTGGTGATCGTAATGCTCGTGGTTTTTGCCGGAGCCGGCGGTTTTTTTGCCAACCACATCCCCACGAGCTTTCTGCCCGACGAAGATCAGGGCTATGCCTACGTTAACGTTCAGCTGCCAAATGGCGCTTCCCTGGAGCGCACGAGAGCGGTCGTGGAGCAGGTCGAGAAAACGATCATGGATACGCCCGGAGTCCAATACTCCACCTGCTTTGTCGGCTTCAGTCTGTTGAGTTTCGTTCGAACCACCTACAATGCCACCTTTTTTGTGAACTTCAAACCCTGGGATCAACGAACGACCAGGGAGCAACAATTTCAAACACTCAAAGCAAATCTGAACCAGAAGTTCCGGTCCGTGCCCTCCGCGGTCGTCTTCGGTTTTTCTCCCCCCGCCATTCCTGGCGTAGGGACCGCAGGCGGCTTTACGTTCATGCTCGAAGATCGTTCCGGCGGCGATGTTCAATTTCTGGCCAAGAACTTGGCCACGTTTCTTGACGCCGCCCGAAAGCGGCCGGAAATCGCCAGTTTGAGCACCACGTTCTTGCCTGCTGTGCCGCAGCAATTTATGGAGGTTGACCGCGATAAGGTGTTGAAGCAGGGCGTGGCTCTCAATGACGTCTACCGCACCATTCAGGCTTTCATGGGCGGCTATTTCATCAATTATTTCAACCGGTTTGGACGGCAGTGGCAGGTGTATATCGAGGCGGAAGGCGAAGACCGCGTCAAAGCTGAAAACGTCGGCCGATTCTACGTGCGCAACAAGAATGGAGAGAATGTTCCTCTCTCCACGCTGACCACGGTAAAACCTCGTCTTGGACCGGAATTCACGCTGCGTTTCAACGAGTATCGCTCCGCTCAGATCAACGGCAGCGCCGCGCCCGGCTACAGCGCGGATCAAGCCACAGCAGCACTGGAAGAAGTTTTTAAGCAGACGATGCCGCGCGAAATGGGTTTCGATTACTCCGGGATGTCGTTTCAGGAGCAGAAAGCACGTGAGGGCGTGCCGCCCTCGGTAATTTTTGGACTGTCGCTGCTGTTCGTTTTCCTGATTCTCGCGGCGCTCTATGAGAGTTGGTCTTTGCCGTTCAGCGTGCTGCTCAGCACGCCTGTGGCAATCTTCGGCGCGTTTGCCGTTCTGTGGTTGCGCCGCGTGCTCAGCAGTTTCTTCCTGCCGCCGTACATGGTGCAGATCGAGAATGACGTGTATTCGCAGATCGGACTGGTCATGCTGATCGGGTTGGCTGCAAAGAACGCCATTCTCATTGTGGAGTTTGCCAAAGACGAGTTTGAGAAAGGAAAACCGCTGGCGGACGCAGCGCTTGCAGGGGCCCGGCTCCGCTTGAGGCCGATCTTGATGACGTCCTTCGCCTTCATATTAGGTTGCGTTCCGCTATGGACGGCGTCCGGCGCCGGCTCAGTGGCCCGACAGATCATGGGAACCACGGTTATCGGAGGAATGCTCGCCGCCAGTGGGATCGGAATCTTTTTTGTGCCGGCGATTTTCTATCTCGTGGAAAGGTTGTCTGGAGCGGAAAAGGAGTCCGCTCCGGGAGCGCTGCCGGCAACACCGGAACCGGCGCCAGGAGACTGAGATGCAATTCACGAAACTCGCAAAAGTGCTGATTGCGCCGATCGGTTTCGGCTTGCTCGCCGGGTGCATGGTGGGACCGAATTACCATCGGCCCGCTGTCCAGACACCCGCGGTGTATCGAGACCTGAGCCAGAACCCACAGTCTCAGGCACAAGCCTCTTCCTACGCGGATCTTCCCTGGTGGCAGGTCTTTCAAGATCCGCAATTGCAGGAGCTGATTCGAACAGCCCTCAAGCAAAACTACGATCTGCAAATCGCCACCGAGCGCATCAACGCGGCGCGCGCCGCGGTGACAATCACACGTTCGAGTCTGTTTCCGCAGGTGGCTGGCAACGGCACTTTTGCCGGCGGAAAAGAAGGGAATTTCCAGACCAACTACAATTTCCTCCAACTGACAGCCGATGCAGCCTTCCAATTGGACCTGTTCGGCAAGCTGCGCCGTGCGACGGAAGCGTCTCGCGCCCAGCTTCTGGCCACGGAGGATGCAAGACAAACCGTGATATTGACGCTGGTGAGCGACGTCGCCAGCGACTATTTCACTTTGCTGGAGCTGGATCTCCAGCTCCAAATCACCCATGAAACCGTCAAGACGCAGGAAGATTCCGTCAAACTGACCAAGTTGCGCGTCGACCATGGCGTGGCGACGAAACTGGATGTGCTCCAAGCCCAGCAAGTTCTCGACACGGCGAATGCGGCGATCCCTGACCTGGAAAGACTGATCGCTCAGGAAGAAAACGCTATCAACATTCTCCTTGGCAACTATCCGCAAGATGTACAACGCGGGTTGCGGCTGATTGAACAGCCCCTGCCTCCTGAAGTCCCCGGCGGGCTTCCTTCGACACTGATGGAACGCCGCCCAGACATCCGGCAGGCCGAACAAAATCTGGTGGCTGCAAACGCTGAAATCGGGGTCGCCAAAGCAGAGTTCTTTCCGCAGATCTCTCTGACCGGATCGGGTGGAGGCTCCTTTGGGCGAAGCAGCGCCTTCTCCAGTTTGATGAGCTCGCAGCTGGGGATCTGGTCCTACGGTGCGCAAGTGAGCCAGCCCATCTTCACGGGTGGCGCGCTGACCGGAAACCTGAAGTACGCCAAATCGCAATATCAGCAGGCCTTGCTCGCTTACCGGCAAGCCATACAGGTCGCGTTCGGTGAGGTGTCTGACGCGCTCATCGGCTATCAGAAGCTCCACGAGGTGCGCCTTCGCCAGGAGGACTCTGTCGCCGACCTGCAGGAGTCCGTTCGGCTCTCTAACATGCGATATACCGGAGGGACCACGACGTATCTCGAAGTCCTGGACGGGCAACGCGCCCTCTATAACGCCGAACTTACTCTTGCGCAGGCCCGCGGCAGTGAATACCAGAGCCTTGTGCAACTTTACCGGTCCCTGGGCGGTGGCTGGCAGCAATAAAAGCGTGTCGAGGAAATTACGCGCTCGAAAAAACCTCTTCGTCAAAAATTAACTTTATCTGCGTTCCTGTCTCCGACATCCAAAACTCAGCAACCGCATCCACCGATAAGGGGCAGTTTCCGGCTTCCGTTCACTCGCGATTCGAAAGGACCTTCCCATGAGTACAGAAAATTACAAGAACATCGTGATTGGCAGCGGCGAGGGTGGCAAATACCTGGCCTGGCATCTTTCGGAATCGGGAGAGCAAGCCGCGGTCATTGAGCGGCGCTGGATCGGCGGTTCCTGTCCCAACATCAACTGCCTTCCCAGCAAGAACGAAATCTGGAGCGCCAAAGTCGCCAATCTTGTCTATAACGCGGGCAAATTCGGCAGCATGGCCGTCCCCGCTCCCGTCAACATGAATGTCGTGCGAAATCGAAAGCGCGAGATGGTCCATAGCCTGGTGGAAATGCATCTGGACAAATACAGGACTTTTGGCACGGAGCTGATCCTGGGCCAGGCGAAATTCGTGGGTCCACGAACTATCGAGGTTCATATGAATGACGGCAGCACACGCACGCTGCTGGCCGAAAGGATCTTCCTGAATCTCGGAACTCATGCCTCGATTCCGCCTGTGCCGGGCTTGGCGGAGAGCGCGCCACTTACGAATATCGAACTTCTTGAACTCGACCGTCTTCCCGCTCACCTCATCGTCATCGGTGGTGGTTATGTGGGTTTGGAATTTGCGCAGGCTTATCGCCGCTTTGGCAGCCGCGTCACGGTTGTTCAAGACGGCCCGCACATTCTCTCCAACGAGGACGCGGACGTTGCCGCGGAAATTGTGGAACTCCTGGCCAGCGAAGGAATTGACGTGATCACCTCAGCGAAAATTCTCCGTGTTGACGGCCGTTCCGGCGAGAACGTGAGTGTGGTTTTGCTCACTCCCTCCGGCCAGACGACTGTTACCGGCAGCGACATTCTTGTCGCCGCCGGCCGCGCGCCCAACACCGCGGGAATCGGCCTGGAGTCCGCTGGCATTGAGCTCGATCAACGCGGATATATAAAGGTAAACGACAGGCTCGAGACTACGGCGCCTAGTGTCTGGGCCATTGGCGAATGTGCAGGCAACCCGCAATTCACCCACGCATCGTTCGACGATTTTCGGATCATCCGCGACAATCTGGCCGGCGGGAACCGGTCTACGCGCGACCGGCTGATGCCTTCCTGCCTGTTCACCGATCCGCAGGTCGCCCACATCGGCCTTACAGAGACAGCAGCAAAACAGCGCGGCATCCCAGTTCGCGTAGCGAAGATCCCTGTTTCCACTGTGCTGCGTACGCGAACGACCGGCGAAAACCGCGGCTTCCTGAAAGCCCTGGTGGATCCCGACAACGATCACATTCTCGGCTTTACGATGGTCGGCCCCGAGGCTGGTGAAGTTATGGCTGTCGTGCAAATGGCTATGCTCGCCGGTTCTCCTTTCACCGTCTTGCGCGAGGCCATTCTCACGCACCCGACGATGGCGGAAGGGCTCAATGCGCTTTTTTCTACGATCAAGCAGGAAAAAACTGCGCAATCGCAGGCCCGGCCATCTTCCGTCGCGCAACCGCCGTCACATCGGGCCCCCGCCGTGCCGCACGTTCATACGCGACGCATCGAAGCGGATGGCATCAGCGTGTTCTATCGCGAAGCGGGAGATCCGCAAGCGCCGGTCGTGCTTCTGCTGCATGGATTTCCGACTTCCTCTTTTCAATACAGGGAATTAATCCCGCGGCTTTCCGACCGCTACCGCGTTATCGCCCCCGATCTTCCCGGGTTCGGTTTCACCGAAGTTCCTGCGCGCCGCAATTATAGATACTCGTTTGATGCGTTAGCGCACACGATGCTGGCGTTTACCGAGGCACTGCATCTGACATCGTACGCGCTCTATGTCTTCGACTACGGCGCACCTGTTGGTTTTCGAATGGCCATGGCCCGGCCAGAGCGAGTCACCGCTATCGTGTCGCAAAACGGGAACGCCTACGAGGAAGGCCTGGGCAGCGCGTGGGCACCCATCCGCCGCTACTGGAGCGATCCTTCTCTCGCCAATCGGGACGCGCTTCGTGCTGCTCTGACGCCGGAAGGGATTCGCCGTGAGTATTCGGTGGGCATCTCGAATCCCGCGGTAATCTCATCCGAAGGATATACATTTGACGCCGTCCTAATCGGCCGACCGGGCAACGCGGAGATTCAGCTGGATCTCTTCCTGGACTACGCCAACAATGTGAAGCTTTACCCGGCGTTCCACGACTATTTCCGGAAGTCCAAGCCGCCGCTTCTTGCCATCTGGGGTAAGTTCGATCCCTATTTCATTCCGCCGGGCGCCGAAGCGTTTCGCCGCGACAACCCGAATGCCACAGTCCAATTTCTGGATACCGGTCACTTTGCCCTGGAGACCCACGTGGAGGCAATTGCCCAAGCGATGAGGCAGTTTCTTGCGGAGACCCCCCGATCGGCCAGGTTCGCCGTGGCTCAGGGGGATTAAGCAAGGACCTACTTCTTCTGTGGCGGATAGTCTTTCAGAAGCTTCTCGACAGCCTTGTCCATGTGCTTCTGTTTCTTGTCGGGCTTGGCGTCCGCGTCGATGGCGTTGGACACGATACCGCGCCAGACCAACTTCTTTGACGCGGCGTCATACATGTCCAGAATCAATTGCCCGGAATGTATTGTTGTGATTGTGGCTCCGCCATTCCCTGTGGCGCCGTCGGCTGAGCCATACGTCGCGCCGACGTCATAAAGATTCGGCTCCTTGCCTGTGCGGACCATTTGATACCCAATGAAGAGGTCCGCGCTGTCGGACTTTGATTTGGTAAGCCCTTTCCTGGCGAGCTCCACTTCCAGGGTTCCCATGAGTTGAGCAGCAGTCAGCTCGTCCAACTGTTGCGGGCTTGGGATACGCACCCACTTGTACGTCTTGTAGTTAAGGAAGTTCGCGCCCTTTTCTATATTGGTGTCCGCGTTCTGCGCTGGCGAGCGGCCAGCGGCCGCAGCAAACAGCAAAGATGCCAGAAGAAGCCATTTTTTCATCGGTGGATTGACCTCAATCACGGGGATTTCAATCACTTATCTCGTTCTTCAGATATACGTACTCAGATGCTATGGCAGAGGTGAGCGGTGCCCGCGATCAGACGCCAAGGCTGCAGGAAGATCGAGAGGTCGAGGCCAGGAGGCGACTCCCGATGGCATTCCTGGTTAATTTGCCCTTGACATGAGCGGTTCATAGTATTTGAATCGATTTAACTCAGGACCCGGGGCAGTGCCTCCCAATACCCCTCTCGGTTGTTGCATGTCCGAGAAACGAGCGGGATCGGTCCGGAAAACCTACGGTGCGATGTAAGAAGCAGCAAGCACGATGGTGCCGTGTCTACTGCACTGGTTTGCCTTTGCAAAGGAGATGGCCATGATCGGACTTTCTTCAAAGCCGCAATTCAACTGCGCAGAGCGATTCTTCCGAGGAATGCTCCTGGCATTCCTGCTCCTGTTGCCTCTGCTGGTGTGCGCGCAAGGCTATTTCGGAACCGTCAGCGGCGAGTTGACAGATCCGAGTGGCGCCGTGGTTCTGGGAGCCCGTGTGGTCCTGACCGACCAGCTAAAGGGTTTCACGTTCACCACCAACTCGGACAGCGTCGGGCGCTATGTATTCACCTCCATTCCGCCCGGTACGTATTCTCTTTCGGTGGAAATGCAGGGCTTTGAAAAGGAAGTGCGCACGAATATCAAGGTCAACGTCAGCGAAAACGCGACGGCAAACGTGACACTGAAGGTTGCCAGCGCTACGGCATCCGTCGAGGTACAGGCCCAAACGGAGACTCTGCAAACCGAGGACGCGGTGACCGGACAGGTAGTCAACCGCAAGTTCATCAACGATCTTCCTCTGGTCGACCGGTACGTGCTCGACTTTGTCAGCATCACGCCGGGCGTAAGCAACATGAGCGACCAGAACTCGGTGAGTGACACCGGAACGAACTTTGTGTCCAACGGGAGCCGCGGGGCCAGCGCGGACATTCTGATGGATGGCGCTTCCATCACCAACTTCGAGCCAAACGGCGGAGTCACGCAGGTTACCTACGTGCCCTCGGCAGAGGCCGTCGAAGAGTTCAAGGTGCAGCAGACGAACTTCAGCGCGGAATATGGCTTTTCCGGCGCCTCCGTCGTCAATATGATCACGCGTTCCGGCGGCAATTCGTTCCATGGAAGCGCGTACGACTATATTCGCAACCAGATCACCGACGCCAACAACTGGTTCGCGAATGCGGCGGGCCAACCCATCGCCCCGGTGCACCGCAACAACTACGGCGGCACCATTGGCGGGCCCATCAAGAAAGACAAGGCTTTCTTTTTCTTCGATTGGGATGGTACGCACTCTTCGAATCTGACTACGCCTCAGGCTGGCGTCCCCAGCGCCGCGGAGCGCACCGGCGACTTTGGCGAACTGTGTACCGACAACGGCGGTGCTTTCAATTCTGCGGGCGAGTGTATGTCCGGTGGACAAGTTGTACCTCAAGGGCAGCTCTGGGATCCTTATTCCGGAACTTTTAATTCGAACCCTCCTGCTGCTCCCCCCGGCTATCCAAACTACCCTGCCAACATGCCTGCGGGCGCGTATCGCAGCGCCTATATCCCGTTTAACAATCTGGCTACTTACACGAGCCCGGGAAATCCCAACCTGAGCGGCACTCCCTTTCAATTGCCTCAGGTGGCGGGAAACCTGATCGACCCTGTGGCACTTAAGATGATGAGCTATTTCCCCATGCCCAATTACTCGGGTGGGGGGCCCTATCTTAACTGGGTGGGTTCGGGCGCCAACATCAGCACTAGCAACCAGTTTGACTTTAAGATCGACTACCGTATCAGCGAAAAGAATTTGCTCAGCGGGAAGTTCTCGAAGGCCTGGGGCAGCAGTACGCCCTTCAACTGCTTCAAGAATTTCACAGACCCATGCGGAAGCGGGCCAAACCAGAGTGGGTCCTGGCTGTTCGCAGTTAATGATACGCACACCTTCAGTCCCACGTTGATCCTCACCACGACGTTGGGCTTCACGCGCGGCACCCAAAACATTGATGCCTATAACAAGAGCCTGAACTCGGATCCCCTGGGCACGCTAGGATTTCCGTCTTACCTGGGAACAAACGGCTTTCTCGGTGTCCCGGCCATCGGTATCAATGACTACACGTCCGCTGCTTACATGAGCATTGGCCAAGATCCTTACGGGAACTACCGGCAAGGCCAGGATACGACCCAGTTGTCACAACTTCTCACCAAGATCCATGGGACCCATGAGCTGAAGTTCGGTGTGGAAGGCCGTCTGCACCAGCAGAACTACATTCAAACGAACGCTCCGCTGGGACTATTCAGTTTCAACGCTCTGGGGAACTCACAATGTCCCAGCACTGACATTACGGTGTGCGGGGGCGACAGTATGGCCAGTTTCCTGATGGGCCAGTTCACGGCAACTGGGAGCCCTTACGGCAGTACCTATGAAATCCAATTCGAGCCGGCAACGGAAAACTACCAGTTTGCCTGGTTTGCACAGGACAACTGGAAAGTCACTCCAAAACTGACACTAAACCTGGGACTACGCTATGACGTTTCGCTGCCACGTACGGAACGCCACAACCGCATGAACTGGTTCGACCCGAATGCGGCAAGCCCTCTCGGAAGTATCACGTACCCCGATCCGCTTACCGGGGATACGGTCACTCGTCAACTGATGGGCGGCGAGGTGTTTGCCAGCGGAGTCACGCGCACGAACTGGGTGACCGATTGGAAAGACATCCAGCCGCGTTTCGGGTTCGCGTATCAATTCAATAGCAGAACAGTGATCCGCGGCGGCTATGGCATTTATTACGACCCAACCCGCTCTGGCGCAAATGGTCTATTAAGCTACGGCTCTCAAGGCTATAACCAGTACACCAATCCTGTTACCACATATCAGAACGATGGCGCCACCCCTTATTTGCATCTCAACAATCCTTACCCGAATGGATTGATACAGCCGCCGGGGAGTTCGCTGGGTCTGCTGAACGACGTTGGTTATGGCGCGATCGGTCCTATCCGCAACAGTTTCTACGCAACCACTCCCAATGAACAAAGCTGGAGCTTCGGCATTGAGCGCCAACTGCCTTCCAACATGGTCTTCAGCGCGACGTACATCGGCAAGAAGGGAACGCATCTGTATATCAATGGTGGGAATACGTACAATATTTTGGGACCGTGGGTTGAGCAGCTGTCCGGCACACAGATCACGAACAATCTGCTGAATTATGTAAATAATCCTTTCGCCCCGATTCTCACGGACCCCTACTATTCCAACAGCTCTCTGACCAGTCCTCAGGTTCAAGCTTATCAAATGCTTTTGCCTTATCCACAGTTCACCACCGTGACCACGGATGAGCCACCCATCGCAAATTCCACCTACAATGCACTGCAACTCACACTGAGCAAGAACTACTCCAACGGCTTGCAGCTAGCCGCCAGCTACGTTTGGTCCAAGTCCATCGACGATTCCTCCATCTATGACGGCAACCTAAGCTGGCTCCAGGGCACTACAGCCAACATTCTCGGCCCTCAGGATCCCAATAAGCCCTGGCTCGACCGAAGCCTGTCAACGTTTGACGTTCCTCAGATGTTGAAAATTAACTACACCTATGATCTTCCCTTCGGACGCGGAAGAGCTTTCTTCAACAGCATGCCATGGCCTCTCGAACTTCTTCTTGGCGGATGGCGAACGGCAGGCATCTGGACCATACAAGACGGATTCCCGCTGACTTTTCTCGTCGAAAATGGCGGGACTCCTATACCGACTTACGGCCAGCAGCGGCCGAATTTTGCCGGCACTCCGAAACGCACGGGTGGATCCGACGGCAACTGGGTAAACAACTACTTTGCAAACCCGGATGTGTTCCAAATTCCGGACCCGTATACCCTCGGCAATGCGCCACGCGCCACCGGCGACGTGCGGTCACCTTTCTTCTTCGCGGTGAATATGTCGATTGCGAAGGATTTCACCCTGTCTCCGAGTCACGAGAACCTGAAGCTCGAACTCCGCCTCGACGCGGAGAACGTCTTCAACCATCCGGTGTTTGGCACACCAAACACGACAGTGGGCGATCCGCAATTCGGCGTCATCACCTACACCTCGGTGGGGCCGCGCCAAATGCAATTGTCCCTGAAGTTCAGCTTCTAGCAGGCGCTGAGAGGAATTCGAAGCAGGAAGCAAAGCCGTCGTAGCTCTTTGGCAACTCCACAACCTACTAGGGACATGATGAGGCAAGGCTGTGCGTCTGCTCCGTTTTGACGCTGTGCCTTGCTGTGTATACTGTGCGGGCTTCCTTTGGGAGGGAATCCATGAATCGCTGGTCTGTACTTTTGTTGTTGGGGCTGTGCGCAGGGGCAGGAACCGCGCTAGGGCAAGCGAGGCCGGACGGACTGGAATTTGACGTCAAAGAGCACTACACGAAATACGAATACCGGATTCCGATGCGCGATGGCGTCCGGCTGTTTACCGCAGTGTACGTCCCCAAGGATGGCTCACACTCTTATCCCTTTCTGATCAACCGGACACCCTACAGCGTGGCGCCATATGGTGTGGATCAATATCGCACGCTACTGGGGCCCTCGCCGGACTTCGATAAGGCCGGTTACATATTCGTGATGCAAGACGTGCGTGGACGCTTCATGTCCGAGGGCACGTTCGTCGAAATGCGTCCGCACATCGATAACAAGAAATCGATTAAGGACGTGGATGACAGCAGCGATTTGTACGACACTATCGAATGGCTTCTGAAAAACGTTCCGAACAACAATGGCAGGGCGGGGATTTGGGGAATTTCTTATCCCGGATTTTTCACTTCCGCGAGCATGATTGATTCACATCCCGCGCTGAGGGCTGCATCGCCCCAGGCGCCGATGACCGATCTCTTCAAAGGCGACGACGCTTATCATGGCGGTGCTTTCATGTTGGCTGCGAATTTTGGCTTCTACAGCATCTTCCGCCCGCAGGAGAACCCGCAACTTCCCCCGAAAGTGCGCGTACCCTTTGAGTTCGGCACGCCGGATGGATATGAGTTTTTTCTGAAGGCCGGGACTTTAGAGAACTTAACCAAGCTGTTGGCTGGCCAGGATGATCTGTGGCTCGACCAAGTCCATCATGATACGTACGACGAATACTGGAAGGCGCGCAATCTTGCGTCACATACGAAGAACATTCATTGCGCGGTAATGACGGTGGGCGGCTGGTTTGATGCAGAGGACTTGCAGGGACCGTTCACCCTGTTTCATGCAATCGACCGGGACGATCCGGAAATCTTCAACGCACTCGTCGTGGGTCCATGGGTACATGGTGGGTGGGCACGGCTGGATGGAAATCACTTGGGCCGCGTGAGTTTTGCGGCAAACACGGGGGATTACTACCGGAAGAACATTCTGTTTCCCTTCTTCGAGAGCTACCTCAAGGGAGACGGCGCCCCCAAATTGCCGAAGGCTTACGTGTTTGAGACTGGTACAAACGTCTGGCGGCAGTATGCCTCCTGGCCGCCGAAGAATGTCGAAAAGAAGACTTTGTATCTGCATGCCGGAGGCCTGCTGTCCTTTGATCCACCCAAGGAGGAGCCGGCAGCATACGACGAGTATGTGAGCGATCCGGACAAGCCAGTTCCATTTGTAAACTATGTAGCGCAAACGGTGCCGCAGGAATATATGGTGTCTGACCAAAGGTTCGCGGCGTCGCGGCCGGATGTACTTACGTACGAGACCGAGACTCTGGACGAAGATGTGACGATCGTCGGGCCGGTGTCGCCGCGTCTGTTTGTGTCCACCACCGGCACGGATTCGGATTGGGATGTGAAGCTGATTGATGTCTACCCGCCGGATTATCCCCAGAGCAAGCTTGACGAGCCGCGCCCGGAGGACAAGGGCAAGCCGCGAACGGACGTGGGCGCGCCAGAATTCACAATGGGCGGATATGAGCAATTAGTTCGCGGAGAGCCATTCCGTGGAAAATTCCGCCACAGTTTCGAAAAGCCGGAGCCTTTCACACCGGGCAAGGTGGAAGAAGTGGATTTTGCCATGCAGGATGTGAATCACACATTCCGCCGTGGACACCGGATCATGGTGCAGATTCAGAGCACCTGGTTTCCGCTGACGGATCGAAACCCGCAAAAATTCATGAATATCCCTGGCGCGAAACCCTCGGATTTCGTAAAGGCAACGGAACGCGTCTATCACGAGCGGGGACAGGCCTCCGGGATCGACACCAACGTGCTGGTACCTGGCAGCTCCGGGGCCGAAAAGAAATAGCCTTGCCGCGTCGGGCGTATTGCTCCCCGTTGGCGTAGACTGACTCTTGTAGAGGTTGACATGCCTACCAAGTATTCCCTCAGGATCAACGGGCAGTCTTTCTCCGTAGATGCCGATCCCGACGCAAGTCTGCTATCTGTTCTTCGGGAACAATTGGACCTGACAGGCACTAAGTACGGATGTGGCGAGGGGCAGTGTGGCGCGTGTACCGTGCTGATGGACGGGCGCGCCCACCGCTCCTGCGTGACTCCTGTCTCTACAGCCACCGGGAAATCCATCGTCACGATCGAAGGCCTCGCCAAAGACGATCATCTGCATCCCGTTCAGCAGGCATTTCTCGAGGAAGGCGCCATGCAGTGCGCCTATTGCACTTCTGGAATGATCATGTCGGCTGTGTCGCTCTTGAACAACCGGGAAAACCCGACGGACTCTGAGATTTTGCAATTCATGCAGGGCAACATCTGCCGGTGCGGAACGTATCCCCGGATCATTGCGGCCATTCGAAGAGCCAGCGCCGCGGGAAAGGAACTCGTCCGATGAGCAGGAAGATGGAACTCGCGGCGGGCCTGGAGCCGGAGCGCTACGAGCTGCACTCACCCGCTGCCGTCATTTTTGAAAGCGACCGGCGTGACTTCTTCAAATTCCTTGGTGCAGGAATTTTTGTCGTTTGTGCCGCTTCGAAGATATCGGCCTTTCAAGAGTCCGGCAGAACACGTCGCGGCGGAGAAGACAACCTGCCGCAGGAGATCGATGCTTGGATGCACATCGGGGAAAAGGGAGAAATTACCGTCTTCACGGGAAAAGTGGAGGTAGGACAGAACATCCGCACTTCGCTCTCTCAGGCCGTAGCGGAGGAGTTGTGCGTTCCAATGGCCTCCGTGCGGATGGTCATGGGAGACACGCAGCTGGTGCCTTTTGACATGGGGACCTTTGGCAGCCGCACGACGCCGGTGATGAATCTACAGTTGCGCAGGGTTTCCGCGGCCGCTCGAGACGTTCTGCTGTCGCTGGCGGCGAAACAGTGGAACACGGATCCGGCTCTCCTTGCTGCCGTGGAAGGAAAAATTGTCGATGCCAAATCCAATCGCTCGGCCACTTATTCCGAACTCGTCAAGGGGCAGCAGATTACGCAACTTCTCCCCGCCGAAGACCCGTTGATACCGGCAACGCAATGGAAGATCGCCGGACAGCCTGTCCCCAAGGTCGATGGGCGCGATTTTGTAACCGGGAAGCATGGCTATCCCTCCGACTGCAAAGCAGACGGCATGTTGTACGGCAAAGTAGTGCGTCCGGTCTCTTTTGGAGCAACGCTGGTTTCCGCCGATACGCGTGCCGCAGAGCAAATGACGGGCGTCACGGTGGTGCGCGACGGAGATTTTCTCGCTGTCGCCGCGCCGAGCACCCCTCTTGCGGAAAAAGCGGCAGCTTCGATTCACGCGGAATGGAAAACCGTGCCGCAGCCTTCAGGCAAGGAGATCTTTGAATACCTGAAAAAGAATGCCATTGCCGGCGAAGAGCGAAATTCCCGCCACGAAACGGGGAATGTCGAGAAAGCTCTCGCGTCGTCCGAGCAGCGGCTGAGTTCGACGTTCAACATCGCCTACATCGCGCACGCTCCGCTGGAGCCTCGCGCCGCCCTGGCGCAGTGGGACGTCGATCAGCTCACGGTGTGGACCGGCACGCAGCGACCTTTCGGTGTGCGCAGTGAACTCGCCACGGCATTTCACTTGCCGGAAGAAAAAGTGCGCGTGTTCATGCCGGACACGGGTTCCGGCTATGGCGGAAAGCATACGGGCGATGCGGCACTCGAAGCGGCACGGCTGGCCCGCGCGGCGAAACGTCCCGTAAAAGTCGTGTGGACCCGACAGGAGGAGTTTACTTGGGCGTACTTCCGGCCTGCAGGCGTGATCGACGTCAGCAGCGCCGCCGATGCTGATGGAAAACTGACTGCGTGGGAGTTTCACAACTACAATTCGGGTGCGGCGGGGATTCGAACCTACTACGAAGTTCCGAACCAGCGGATCGAATTTCACCCGGTGGACTCGCCGCTTCGCCAAGGTTCTTATCGCGCGCTGGCGGCAACAGCCAATCACTTCGCGCGCGAAGTCCATATGGATGAGATTGCTGCGTCGTTGAAAATGGACCCCCTGGAATTCCGTCTGAAGAACCTGAAAGACGAAAGATTGCGAGCGGTATTCGAACAAGGCAGCAAACAGTTTGGCTGGGACAGACCGCGCCCCGCGAATCATGGCTTTGGCGTGGGAGGCGGCTACGAAAAACTCGGTTACATGGCCACGTTTGTGGAAGTGTCCCTCAAGCCGGAAACAGGTGAAATCAGGATCGAGCGCGTGCTAACGGCGTTCGATTGTGGCGCGATCGTGAACCCGGATGGGCTGCGCAATCAACTGATCGGGGCGAACATCATGGGGCTGGGCGGGGCCATCTTCGAGGCTATCGAATTTGAGAACGGAAAAATCCTAAACAATATGTTCTCCAGATACCGCGTGCCCCGGTTCCGCGATGTTCCCCCCATGGACGCATTCCTGATCGATCGCAAGGACCAGCCTTCCGTGGGCGCCGGCGAAGCTCCGATTCTAGGCATCGCCCCGGCGCTGGCGAACGCTATCTATGCGCTGACACACATTCCGCTGCATTCGCTTCCGATGGGGCCGCAACTGGTCTCACACGGCTATCAGTTGTCCTGAAAGCACGCTGTCAAAACACAAGTTCAGCCTTAAGAAAACTCACAGAGGACGGCGGCATGATCAGCCGCCGTCCAAGGGAGCTTTAAGAGTTCTCTGCGTCTGAGTTCAGGGCCTGCGATGCGGAGATTTCACGTTCAAGGTGTGGAGTAGTTGTTTGGCGCTTGGAGGAGCTTTCACAGCGTCCTTTAACACGATGGCTTCCGCGCTTATCTGCTTTCCATAGAGCTTCTTGTTGGCATCGTTGTCCGGGCGAAGCGTGGAGCCTTCGAGAGAAACGCCGGCAAACGCGCCGCGGGCCCGGGAATAACTCAGGATTTCCGCCCGCATCGTGGCGTCAGTAGCCGCGGCGGCGGTGCGGCCCACCGGCCCGGCCGCGGCAGACGCATCCGCGCCCAACTTCACCTTACTTGTGAGGATACCCTTCGCGCTTCGGTCGCTCATCAGCAATAGGACAAAATCCGTTGCCTCGCCGCCGATCTGGAGGCCAAAACTCCCACCCTCCAATGCCATCATGGTCGGCGGCCCCCAGGGACCGTCAAAATTGGCGCCGCGGCGGCAGGTCATGACGCCCCGTCCGTAGCTGGCGCCAACGATAAAGGCGGCCTTTAGAACAGAGGGCAGCACCACCACGCAGTAGGCCTTATTCAAGATATCTTGCGGGATATCGTCCGGCACATTCAGGATTTCCGACATGACCTTGCCTGAATTCTCCACGCGATCCACTTCCTTGACATCGTCAGCGGCAGTCACGCTGGAACCGGTGAAGGCGGCCAGAAAGAGTGCCGTGACCAGGGAAGTCCAAACTTTTCTCATAAAGATAGCTCCTTGAGGCCATAGGTGCCGGGACCGGACTCGGGGCCGGTTCGGCGGGCGGGTAAAGGCTCGGGGATTATAGGCCAGACGTGTTTACAGAGGATAGAAGAAAAAAGAAGTTACAGAATACGGGTAACAGACGCGGAAAATGAAAACCAAAGTATCGCGAGTATCAGGACCAAAAAAGTCGCGTATCTGTTGATTAATTTTTCAACGATCACTGTCAATTTCATTGACATTTTTCTCAGCTACTGCAACGATTAGATATCCTTTCGGCCCTTCCCGTGACGCGAACGCACGGGTAGACATCCCTTCCTAGTTGAACTACCCAAGCGCCTGATCCGAACCTCGGGACCGCCCGGCCTGAATAGAGTCTGTGTAAAGCACTGGACAGGACGCGCCCGATGGGGCTATTACGTTTATCACGAACATTCGAACGGCCCGCCTCCGGATGCAGATGAGCCTCGCAATTTGCGGGCGCACCCGGATATCTTGTCTGTTCGATATCGGATCTTGAAGACGGGGGGGAAGCGGGAGCGGTCCTCGCCGAAACTTAATGAGGAGAGCAACATGGAAAAAGTGACGAAGAACGTGGGAGCGATGACACTTGCCGCGGCACTGCTGGCGGGCGTTTGTCTGCTGGGTTCGCAGGCAAAGGCGGATGCGGCAGCCGGCGAAGTAACGTACAAGGCCAAGTGCGCAATGTGCCACGGAGCGGATGGCAAGGGGAAATCCTCCATGCCAAACACAGACCTGACCGCTGCGGATGTACAGAAGAAGAGTGACGCCGATCTTAGCGGGGTCATCACCAACGGCAAACCGCCAAAAATGCCGGCCTCGAAGTCGTTGACGCCGGACCAGGTGAAGGATCTGGTCGCCTACGTTCGCTCCCTGAAGAAGTAGAAGACAGCAGTCTTCGAATCGATGTCTGCACGAGGCGCGGACGCTTCTACGCGCTTCGTGCAAGGGAAAACAAACAAGGAGGAAGTGATGAAGAAGGTTCTGTCAGGGATCGCATTAGTTGCAATGCTGTGCCTGGTAGGCTCCGTTTCTCGCGCTCAGGATGCCGCCAACGGTGAGAAGACTTTCAAGGCTAAGTGCGCAGCGTGCCACGGCGCGGATGCTGCCGGCAAGGAAGCCATGAAGTCGCCCTCGATCAAGGGCAAGACGGCGGATCAGATTCAGAAGGCGATCGCCACCTCGCCAAAGCACGCCAGTTTGAAGAGTTTGACAGCGGACCAGGTGAAGGAAGTCGCGGCTTATCTGGCCACCCTGAAGTAGATCACGCAAGAAGGAACAGACGTGATTGCTTACCCGGGCGCTCGTTAACTAAGTTCACCGCTGGGTCTGCCGGGCAGGCCCACAACAATGCTGTTGGCGCACGGGCCCTGCGTATCCTTCGGCGGGGCTCGTGTGGTTCTCGCGAAGCAGTTTTCCGTTTTCAATTGAGAAGGCGAGGAAATTCCGGGCTATGAGTCCGCAAAACACAATAAAAGACTGGGCCAGGCTGATCTATTACCTGAGCCAGAACACTTTGAGTCTTATCGGCGTTGTGTTGACCACCAGCAGCGCCATCACTCTCATTGGCTTCTGGATTTACGACTTCATGCTCCCGGGTCCTCCCCACCCCTACGTGGGAATCCTGCTGTTTTTGCTCCTTCCCGCTGTTTTTGTTCTCGGCCTGATCTTGATTCCCATCGGCATTCTGCTTCGCCGGCAGAGACTGCGCGCGGCGGGAGAGTTGCCGTCGGTCTATCCGGCCATCGATATGAAGTCGCCCATGGTGCGCAATGGGCTGTTGTTCGTCGGCGTAGCCACCATACTGAATGTCATGATTTTCGGATTTGCGTCTTACCGCGGCGTCTCCTATATGGACACGACGACCTTTTGCGGCCAGACGTGCCACACGGTGATGGCGCCGGAGTTCAGCGCCTACCAAGGTTCGCCACATTCGCGCGTGGATTGCGTGGAGTGCCACATTGGCCCTGGGGCCGGCTGGTTCGTACGCTCCAAGCTCTCCGGGTTGCGCCAGGTCTTTGCCGTTACCTTCAAAACCTATTCCCGGCCGATTCCATCGCCAGTGAAGTATTTGCGTCCCGCGCGGGAAACCTGCGAGCAGTGTCACTGGCCGGCGCGGTTCACAGGCGACAAATTCCTGGTGAAAAAGGGTTTTCAAGAAGACGAGAAAAACACGCCGGTGACCACCGTGCTCCTGCTGAAAGTTGGCGGCCGGACATGGCAGGGATCTGTTGGCATTCACGGCCGCCATCTGGATGTGGGTTCGCGAATCCATTACATCTCGATCGATGACAAACGCCAAGTGATTCCCGTGGTGTACTACACAGACGACAAAGGAAAGACCATCGAGTACGTCTCCTCCGACATCAAGGCCACCAAGGAGCAATTGGAAAAGGGCGAAAAGCGGGCCATGGACTGCATCGATTGTCACAATCGGCCAACCCACGCTTTCGAGTTGCCGGAAAACGCGGTGGACCTGCGGATGTCCCGCGGATTGATCAGTCCTGATTTGCCTTATGTGCGGAAGAAAGCGGTGGAATTGTTGAAGGTCGATTATCCGGACAGAGATACGGCAAAGGCAAAGATTACCGATGGCCTCACGAGCTATTACCGCACGGCCTATTCTGATGTTTACAACACCAAGCGCGCGCTGGTGGAACAAGCGGCCGATACCACAGCCGATATTTATCTGCGCAATGTTTTTCCCGAAATGAAGGTGACCTGGGGCGTCCATCCCAACAACATCGGCCACAACGACTTTCCCGGCTGTTTCCGCTGCCATGACGGCTCGCACACCAGCGCGGACGGCCAAACGATATCCAATGATTGCACCGCTTGCCACAACCTTCTAGCGGTGCAGGAGGAAAAGCCCAAGATTCTCACTGATCTGGGCTTGCAGTAACCGAAAACTCGTGGGCCCTGCGGGCCCGGAGGTAGCGCCTTATGAGCTCCGAACGAGCGCAGAGGCAAGGCGGCAAAAAGATTTCTTGCGCTTTGCTGATCGCGCTGGCGTGGGTGCTCGCTCCCACTCCTGCTACCGCAAAACCAAGAAATGCTCGCCCCCTGAGACAAGATGAAGCTTGCCTCGCCTGCCACGGCACTGCGGGGATGAAGTCCGATAAAGGCAAAGACATTTCCATTAATCCGGAGAAGCATGCGGCCAGCGCGCATGGCGTTCTCGGCTGCCAGGACTGCCACACTTCCATCAAGGATTTTCCGCATCCTGCCAAAATCACCAAGGTGGAGTGCGCAACGTGTCACGCGGACGAAGCGAAGAGCTTCCCCGCGAGCGCGCACTCCGTTTTGGGTGAATCGGCTTGCGCCGTTTGCCATGGCAGCGTTCACGAATTGACCACAACCGAAAAACTCGCGCCCGCAAAGTGCGCGGAATGCCATGCGGACGAAGTGAAGGAATTTTCGCAGAGCATCCATGGACAAGCAGTGAAGAAAGGAGATCCGGACGCACCCAAGTGCACGTCGTGTCACGGTGCCATTCATGCGGTGAAGCCTTCCAGCGAACCGGACTCGACGATCGCGCGAAAAAATCTGGGCGACACTTGCGCCAAATGCCATAGCGATCCTGGATTCCTCTCGCGGCACATGATCCCTCTCGCTCATCCTGTCGAGTCTTATAAACAGAGTGTGCACGGGCGCGCCATGGCGGCTGGAAACGAAAAGGCGGCGGACTGCAACAGCTGTCACGGTAATCATGATATTTATCCAGCCCGCGACACCCGTTCGCGCGTGAATCATTGGCGCGTGGCGGACACCTGTGCGCAATGCCACCAGGAGATCGGCCGCGAGTATAAAGAAAGCGTGCACGGCGTGGCGGTCAAAGCGGGCGTGAGCGGCGCGCCTGTCTGCACCGACTGCCACGGCGAGCACTTGATTGTGGAGCCGAGCAATCCCTTATCACCCCTGAACGCGGCGAATGTCTCTTCGCAAACCTGCGGGCGCTGCCATAGCGACGCACGCCTAGCTCAACGCTACGATTTGCCGGCGGACAGGGTGCCCTCTTACGCGGACAGTTATCATGGCCTTGCGCTCGAAGGCGGAAAGCTGACGGCCGCCAATTGTGCGTCCTGCCACGGCGTGCACGCCATTTACCGCTCGAGTGATCCTCGCTCGACGGTGAATGCCGCGAATCTGCCAAAAACGTGTGGTCAGTGCCATAAGGGCGTCGAAGAGGCCAAATTCGCCATCGGCCCGATTCACGTGCAGACCGGTGCAGGCCCAAATCACCCGGTAGTGCGATTTATCCGTTGGACGTATCTGGTGCTGATCCCGTTCACCTTGGGTTTCATGCTGCTGCACAATCTTCTGGACCTGCTGAGCAAATTGATCCGCCGCCGGCCGAGGCACGAGAGCACCGAAGTCGCAATCCGGATGAATCTGTGGTTCCGGATTGCGCACTGGGGCATCATGGCGAGCTTCCCGACGCTGGTGGTGACCGGTTTCGCCTTGAAGTATCCGACCGCATGGTGGTCGAAGCCACTGCTGCTGTGGGAATCGAACGCGGGAGTGCGCGGCGGACTGCATCGTACCGCTGCCGTCGTGATGATCTGCGCCACGGTACTCCATTTCGTTCATCTCGCGTTGAATAAACGTGACCGCTCTTTCCTGTGGGCCATGATCCCCACGATCAAGGACGCGACGGACATGGTGGACGTCTTCCTCTACAACCTGGGCCTGACCAAACAGGAGCCGCATTTTGGAAAGTTCAATTACGCCGAGAAGATGGAATACTGGGCCTTCATGTGGGGTACGATGGTGATGGCCCTTTCCGGCTTTCTGCTATGGTTCAACAATTTCACGCTGCGCCATCTCCCGAAATGGATTACCGATGCAGCTACGGCCGTACACTGGTATGAAGCGTTGCTGGCGACTTTCGCCATCCTGATCTGGCACTTCTACCTGGTAATCTTCGATCCAGCCGTCTACCCCATGGACACAGCGTGGCTGGACGGGAAAATTCCCACCGACCACTACCGGCACTCGCGGCCCGCGTATTACCGCGAACTCGTGCGCAAGGGACTGGTCGAAACTCCGGACGATTCCGAAGACGCAGAACCCGCAACCGAACCGACGCCCGGCGACGATTAGAGTTCGCAGGCCCGCCCTCACCGAAGCGCTTCCTAGTAGGTGTGGTAGTGTTTGTTGGGAGATACGAACGACATGCCGATTCGCACGATCATTGAGCCATTCCGCATCAAAAGCGTCGAACCGATAAGAAAAACTACACGGGCCGAGCGGCAAAAACTGATTGAAGACGCCGGCTACAACCTTTTTCTTGTTCCCTCGGAAGCGATTCTGATCGATCTGCTCACGGATTCCGGCACGTCGGCCATGTCCACGGAACAGTGGGCCGCCATGATGCGCGGTGACGAGTCTTACGCCGGTTCGCCCAGCTTCACGCGCTTCCGCAATTCGATTCAAGCCATCTTTGGT